>DSTMC04003__coassemble_891_pt1 | contig 31161 bp, 32 predicted proteins | sample DSTMC04003__metabat2_low_PE_018 | metagenome-assembled genome bin DSTMC04003
GCTAACTACCGTGTCTGTTTTAGATGGCTAATGCGGTACTCAGCGTTTTCGTTGGGTGCCGCATTTGGTTATGTACATAATCAATAGAATCAAAATTAATGTTAAATTGATATTTTCCATAATCAGCCCTCCTTTCATCAAAACTATCAGCCGATGGCTAACGTATTTTGCTGCCGATGTTTATCAGAAAAAAACAGACTGCCCTGCGTATTAAGTTTTCAATTTGCTACAGTTTTGCAAAAAACTTTTTCTTGCACCATTGCAGTGCAACTCCGCTGTAGGTGGAAATTACCATGGTAAGGACAAAGTAAAAATATGTCGTTTGAATCGGGTTGTAAATCCAGTATATGTCGTGATTTGCCCTCTCTTGAACAGGGATGTTGTGAATATGGAGAAAAACAGCCGTTATGATATACATAACAAGCAGGTGATTTGCCATGATGTGATAGGTGGTTTCACCCGTGTATTTTATAAACTTTGAATCTTTAACATAAGGATAAACAAGTTTTACAACAAGCAGCGACGCCCATATACCCGTTAGTGCGGTAATCACGGGAACAATCATCTGCTCGTCAAACCTCGCCCAGACAAGTACATAGCTGAGCCCTATACCATGTTCAGGGTCAAAGTCACGGTTGAACAGCCACAAAACGGACTGCAGTGCAATAACAGCCCCCGCCCATTTAAGCGTAAAAATATTAACCTTATCTTCAATGTAATTTCTGTAATAATACCCCAGATACACAAAAAAGAGCGAAAACATTATCCTTATTATAATTAAAGTCACTGAATCCAATGTTATTACTTTTGATACAGGAATAGCCGCAATACCAAGAAGCGCAAAAACCCCGAGGTGGAAAAATTTATTGTCAAAGGACTTTTTAAGCACGCGAAACAAAAACAAAAACACAATCATTGTCATAAAAAGCTGTGTTACAAACCACATCGGACAGGAAAGATCAAACTGGTGCCCGTTTAAAAAAGGTGTAATAAAAAAGTTCTTTAAAGACAGCGGCATTCCCCAGAACTTGCCCGTAAGACGCGCTATTAAAACAGTTACACCCAGATAAAAAACGTTATACAAAAAATACGGTACAAGCAGGCTCCTTACGCGTCTTTTTATAAAGGTCAAAACGTCGTCAAGGTATTTGTCTTTAAACAAATATCCAGAAATAAAGAAAAACAAAGCAAGCTGGAAAGAGTAGGGCGTAAACATCCCCAGAAGCGAAAACTCCAGATGTCCCGACACCACAAGCAAAATCGCCAGCGCTTTTAGTACATTTACTTTATTAGAAAATTCTTTTTCCACGTCTTTTCCTCCCTGAGCAATTATTTTTGCATGATTTTTACAGATTTACAATATTAGAGTATAATAATTCTTATGTTCAAGCCTGCATTTGACGAAGCAAAAAAACTTGCCGCAAACTACGGCGTAATACCCTTGTCCTGCGAGATTTTCGCAGATATAAGAACACCTGTCGAGGTTTTAAGAATTTTAAAAAACGTCGACAGCCACTGTTTTCTGCTTGAAGGCGTGGAGGATACAAAAGTCTGGGGGAGGTATTCTTTCCTCGGTTTTGACCCCGTGCTTGAAATAACCTGCCGCAACAATGTTTTAAAAATCGGTACAAAAGAAATTCAAACCGAAAAACCGCAGGAATACATAAAAGAAATACTTGAAGAATACAAAGCGCCCGTTCTTGACTATCTGCCGCCGTTTAGCGGAGGGCTTGTCGGGTATTTTTCATACGATTTTATAAAATATTATGAAGAAAAACTCGACCTCGACGCAAAAGACGAAGAAGGCTTCAACGACGTTGATTTAATGCTTTTTGACAAAGTAATAGCGTTTGATAATCTGCGCCAGAAGATTGTAATTATCGTAAATATAAAAACGGATAACTTAGAGCAAAACTATAAAAGAGGCACCAAAGAGCTGAACAAAATCGCAAACCTTATAAGAAGCGGCACACAGTGTGAAATTAAGCCCCTTAAACTCAAGGAAGATTTTAAAGCCCTCTTTGAAAAAGAAGAGTTCTGCTCTATGGTAGAGCGCGCAAAAGACTACATAAAAGAAGGCGACATCTTTCAGGTTGTGCTCTCTAACCGCTTTGACGCGCCTTGCAGCGGAAGTCTTTTAAATACTTACCGCTATTTAAGGACAATAAACCCTTCGCCCTATATGTTTTATATGGGTTCAAACGACCTTGAAATCGCAGGCGCTTCGCCCGAGACCCTTGTTAAGCTGCACAATAAAAAACTCTACACCTTCCCGCTTGCAGGCACCCGCCCCAGAGGCAAAAACGACGAAGAAGATAAAGCGCTTGAAGATGACCTCCTTAATGATGAAAAAGAACTTGCAGAGCACAACATGCTTGTGGATTTAGGCAGAAACGACATAGGCCGCATATCGGAATTCGGCTCCGTAAGGGTTGAAAAATACCTCTCAATCGAGCGTTTTTCACATGTTATGCATATAGGTTCAACCGTAACGGGCTTTATTAAAGATAATCTCGGCCCTCTTGATGCCATAGGCTCCATTCTGCCCGCAGGAACACTCTCCGGAGCACCCAAAATCCGCGCCTGTGAAATAATAAACGAACTTGAAAACAACAAAAGAGGAATCTACGGCGGCGCAATAGGCTATATAGATTTAAGCGGCAATCTCGACTGTGCGATTGCAATTCGTATCGCATACAAAAAGAATGACAAAGTCTTTGTACGCGTGGGCGCAGGCATTGTGTATGACAGCATAGGCGAAAACGAATACATAGAAACAATCAACAAATCACGCGCAATTATGAAAGCAATAGAAATGTCGGAGGATATGGCATGAATAAAGAAAAAAAATCCATTCTCCTTATAGATAACTTCGACAGTTTTTCATACAACCTGTATCAGCTGATAGGCTCAATCTATCCCTACATAAAAGTCGAAAGAAACACAATTACCCTTGATGAAATAGAAAAAATCAACCCCTGCGCGCTTATTATCTCTCCCGGACCCGGAAAGCCGTCAGATGCGGGAGTTTGCATAGAGGCAATAAAACATTTTAAAGGTAAAATGCCCATTCTCGGGATATGCCTCGGACATCAGGCAATAACCGAAGCTTTCGGCGGTAAAGTAGTTTACGCGGATAAAATAATGCATGGTAAAACATCAACCGTCACCGTTGATACCACATCAAAAATTTTCAAAGGGTTAAACAGTGAAATTGAAGTTGCGCGCTACCACTCGCTTATGTCGCAAAAAGAAACCCTGCCCGATGAACTTAAAATAACGGCAAAGACAAGAGAGGGTGTCATTATGGCGCTTGAACACAAAAATTATGAGATTTACGGGCTGCAATTCCACCCCGAATCAATACTTACACTTTGCGGCAAAACCCTTGCACGGAACTTTTTGGAACTTATACAATGATAATAGAAGCAATCAAAAAAGCCTCAAAAAGAGAAAATCTCGACTATGAAACAATGCGCGAAGTAATAGATGAAATTGCTTCGGGCAAAACAACCGACGCACAGGTGGCGGCGTTTTTAACCGCAATGCGCATGAAAGGCGAAACAGTGGAAGAAATCACCGCAGCCGCAACCGTAATGCGCGAAAAATGCACCAGAGTGGACTTAGAGCAAATTGACGCTATAGATATCGTAGGCACCGGCGGCGACGGCGCCTCCACTTTTAATATTTCAACCGCAGCCGCTTTTGTTGTGGCGGCAGGCGGCATAGGAGTAGCCAAACACGGCAGCAGAAGCGCCTCGGGCAAGGTCGGCTCGGCTGATTTACTTGAAGCAATGGGGGTAAATATCTTTACCGTTGCCTCACAGGAAAAGAAAATCTTTGATAAAACGGGCATGTGCTTTATGCTTGCACCCAATCATCATCCTTCAATGAAATACGTCACGCGTGCAAGAAGCGAGATTAAAATACGCACGTTTTTTAATATCTTAGGCCCGCTTGTAAACCCTGCAAACGCTAAAATGCAGCTTCTGGGCGTGTTTGAAGAAGACCTTGTGCAGCCTATGGCACGCGTTATGGCAAATTTAGGCATTAAAGACGGCATGACGGTACACGGACTGGACGGGCTGGATGAAGCTACAATCTGCGCGCAGAGTCTTGTGTGCGAAGTACGCGGCGGAAAATTAAAAACCTACAGAATAAACCCTCTTGACTTCGGTTTGCCGCTTTATGAACCCCAATCTCTTAGAAGCGAGACAAAAGAAGAAAATGTTTCCATAATACGCGGCATTTTCTCGGGCACAATCGAAGGTGCCAAAAAAGACATCGTGCTTTTAAATTCAGCCCTTGCTTTTTATATAACGAGAAAAACCCCGACTATAGCAGAGGGCATAGAATACGCACGCAAAGTTATAGACTCAAAACGCGCGCTATATAAACTTGACAGCTTTATAAAAGCCACAAATGAGGATTTATGAATATCTTAGAACAAATAGCACAAAAAACTCTCATAAGAATAGAAGAACTTAAAGCCTCCCGTCCGCTGAATGAGGTTAAAGAAAAGGCTTTATCTTTGCCCATAGGCGATTTTGCATTTGAAAAAGCGCTTTTAGGGGATGATATTTCTTTTATATGCGAAGTCAAAAAAGCTTCACCCTCAAAAGGCTTAATAGATGAGGATTTTGATTATCTCAACATTGCAAAAGAATACCGGAATGCAGGCGCTGCGGCGATTTCATGCCTGACCGAGCCATACTGGTTTTTAGGACAGGACAGCTATTTAAGCAAAATTTCAAAAGAGGTTAAAATCCCCGTATTAAGAAAAGATTTCACGCTTGATGAGTATCAAATTTACGAAGCTAAAACAATAGGAGCGCAGGCAGTACTTTTAATCTGCGCGCTTCTTGATGAGAAAAAGCTTGCAAAATTTATAGATATAGCGGACTCTTTAGGGCTCAGTACCCTTGTCGAAGCGCATAATGAAGAAGAACTAAAGTGTGCGCTTCGCGCAAAGGCAAGGATAATCGGTGTCAATAACCGCGATTTAAAGACTTTTGAAGTCGATATAAACAATTCAATCCGCCTTAGAAAACTTGCGCCCGATGATATAATTTTTGTGGCGGAGAGCGGAATAAAAACACCCGATGACATATCGCGCCTGAGAGAAAACAGGGTAAATGCCGTACTGATAGGCGAAACACTTATGCGCGCAAAAGACAAAAAAGCGCAGATAGAACATTTAAGGGGGCGCTGAAATGACGGTAAAAATTAAAATCTGCGGAATAAAGCGAGAAATTGATACCGATTTTATTAACTCTGCCCTGCCCGATTACACGGGTTTTGTTTTTGCACCGTCAAAAAGGCAGATAGGACTTGACTTTGCACTAAAGTTGAAAAATCTTTTGAATCCCGAAATTAAAACCGCCGGAGTTTTTGTAAATGCCGATGAAGATGAAATCCTCTCCTGTGTGCATTCGGGTGTAATTGATATAATCCAGCTCCATGGTAATGAAGATGAGGATTACATAAAAAGAATAAAAAACAAAACAAACCTCCCTGTCATAAAAGCATTCAAGGGCGGTGCACAGGACAAAATCACAACATCTGCCGACTATATCCTGCTTGACAGCGCTCAAAACAACGCATTTGGCGGCACAGGGAAAACCTTTGACTGGACAAAAATCCCGAAACTCAACAAACCGCTTTTCCTTGCGGGGGGAATAAATGCGCAAAACATAAAAGAGGCGCTTAAAATAAAGCCCTTCTGCATTGATGTTTCATCGGGTGTGGAGACTAAAGGGTTTAAGGATGGAAAAAAAATCAAAGAGGTTGTAAAATTAGTTCGTAGCATTGAGGCATGTGAAAATGAGTGATACAAAATTCGGAATCTACGGCGGACAGTACGTTCCCGAGATTTTAATGAACGAGATAATAAATCTTGAAAATTCATACAATAAATATAAAAATGACCCTGCATTCTGCGCGGAACTTGATTCGCTTTTAAAAAACTACGCGGGACGCCCCTCTCTTTTGTATTTTGCAAAAAATATGACCGAAGATTTAGGCGGGGCAAAGGTTTATCTTAAGCGTGAAGATTTAAACCACACAGGTTCGCATAAAATAAACAATGTCTTAGGACAGGTGCTCTTAGCTAAATATATGGGCAAAAAAAGAGTCATAGCCGAAACGGGCGCAGGTCAGCACGGTGTTGCAACGGCAACTGCCGCAGCACTTCTGGGATTAGAGTGTGAAATTTTTATGGGCAAAGAGGACACAGACCGCCAGGCGCTCAATGTTTATCGTATGGAGCTTTTGGGCGCAAAGGTTCATCCCGTTATGACAGGAACAATGACTCTTAAAGACGCGGTTAATGAAACCATGCGCGAATGGTCGCGCCGCGCCGATGATACGCTTTATGTGCTGGGTTCGGTTATGGGGCCGCACCCTTTCCCGACCATTGTAAGAGATTTTCAAAGTGTAATATCAAAAGAAGCACGCGAACAGATACTTGAAAAAGAAGGCAAACTGCCAAATGCCGTTATGGCGTGCGTCGGCGGCGGCAGCAACGCGATGGGTATGTTTTATAACTTCATAAACGACCCCAATGTTGCGCTAATCGGCTGTGAGGCGGCAGGATTAGGACTTAATACCGAAAAACATGCCGCAAGCATTGCAAAAGGCAGACTGGGAATCTTCCATGGTATGAAATCCATATTCTGCCAGGATAAAGAAGGGCAGATTGCACCTGTTTACTCTATCTCCGCGGGTCTTGACTACCCCGGCATAGGCCCCGAGCATGCCTGGCTGCACTCCACGGGACGCGCACAGTATGTGCCTGTTACGGATAATGAAGCGGTTGATGCTTTTGAATATTTATCACGCATTGAGGGTATAATCCCCGCCATTGAAAGCGCACATGCAGTGGCACATGCAAGAAAAATCGTACCCAAAATGAACAAAGACGACATAGTAATAATATGCCTGTCAGGCAGAGGGGACAAAGACGTTAAGGCAATGGCAAAATACAGAGGCAGGAAAATAAATGAGTAAGATAAAAGAGGCATTTAAAAATAAAGCATTTATAGGGTTTTTAACCGCGGGCGACCCAGATATGGAATCAAGCGAAAAATACATTCTCGATATGATTCGCGCGGGTGCGGACTTAATTGAAATAGGCATTCCCTTTTCAGACCCCGTTGCCGAGGGCGAAGTGATTCAGGCTGCAACTCTTCGCGCACTGAAGTCAGGCACTACGGTTGATAAAGTCTTTTCTCTTGTTGAATCCTTAAGAAAGAAAACCGATGTTCCGTTTGTATTTTTAACTTATTTAAACCCTGTTTTTAACTACGGCTATGATATTTTCTTTGCAAAATGCCAAAAGGCAGGCGTAGACGGGATAATCATCCCCGATTTACCCTATGAAGAAAAAAATGAAGTTGAAACTGTCGCGGATAAATACGGAGTGGATTTAATCCCGCTTGTGGCGCCGACATCGCGCGACAGGGTGCAAAAAATCGCAAAAGGCGCAAAAGGCTTTGTATATATAGTATCTTCAATGGGCGTAACAGGCGTCAGAAAAGAAATTACAACCGACCTTGAAACAATTGTAAAAGCAGTGAAAGAAGTCACAGACACCCCCTGCGCCATTGGTTTTGGCATATCAACCCCCGAGCAGGCGCAAAAAATAGCCTCCATCTCCGACGGCGTCATAATAGGCTCCGCCATTGTAAGAATAATAGCCCAATACGGCAAAAACGCCTCGGATAAGGTATATTCCTACGTCAAATCCATAAAAGACGCTATAAGGTAAATACACTTTAAAAACATTTTATTTTGTGGTATAATTTAGCGCAAAAAAAATTATTTTTGCGCGTTAGTGTTGTATAAGTTTAAAAAAGGTTGGTTAATTGATGATTGTAAGTCAAATCGGCGCTTATGAAAGCGGCAGAGATTATAGTAATTACAAGGGTGAGCGCCGCAGGCAAAGTTTTAAAACAGGAGCGCTGATAGGTGCGGCTTTAAGTATTGCAAACGATATTTTTCAACATAAAAATATAAAAGCAAACTACAAGGATATGGTGTCTCAAATAGGTAAAAACAAGGCATTTGTGAAAACAGCAGGCTCTATTGCTTTTAATCTGGGCGCGGCAATGCTTTTCTACGGTGCTCTAAACACACTCTTCGGCGCAATTGTGGATAAAATTGTAAACATAGGCAGAGTAAAGCACAGCTAAACTATCTTTCTTCAAATATTAAAAGAGAGTGCGGCGACTGCCTGTAGTTATTTGAAGGAATTTTTTCATCCCCGTCAACAAAAGACTTTTCGCGCGAAGTATCGCACACAAGGTGCCAGACTTTGCCCTGCTTGGGTGCAGGCAGTTTTACATCTATAAAATGTTCATCCGATGATGTGGATATAAAAATATCACTGCCGTCGCTTATTTTGTAACACATAATGTTTGAATTTACATTATCCCAATAACTGTTATCCCAGTTCTGGGCATACGAGCCGTCGGGTTTAAAGTATTGAATATCTTTATTAAACACACCGTAGCGAAGTTCGGGATGTTCTTTTCGAAATTCAATCATTTTCTTTGAAAAGTCAAAAATTCTGCCCTTTCTGGTTTCAGGGTTTCTGACTTTTGAAAAATCAAGATAGTTTGTATCATCGTCTTTATTATAACTGTTGTCATCTCCGCCTTTTGAATGCGCAATTACATCTCCGACCTGCAGCATGGGTGTGCCTTTAGACAGAAGCGTGAGTGCAATTTGTTTTTTCATGGCGCTCTCCTGACGCTTTTCGTCTTTGCCGTAATCGGTTGCAAAGTGCCAGCAGCCCTGCGGAGATTGATAAGAATTGGCGTCATTTAAGTTAAATCCGTCATGAGAGTAGGCATAATTAATAGATTTATCGCCTCCGCCGAGCACATCGTAAGAACCCTCAAGAACATTTCTTAAAGCGCGCGGGGTGAGAGTGAAAGGAAAAGTGGAATCCCTTTTTATTGATTCTCTTGCAATATCATTCCACTGCGCCCACTCCTGAGGAAATCTCCCGAGTTGATAAGAATTATCTCCGCCGCAGGTCCACGGTTCGGCTATAAGATATATGCCGTCACCCTTTTGATGAGGCTCAAGGACTTTAACGCCTCTTTCCTTTAAAAGACCGCTTAACCTGCCCACAAGACTTCTGTTCGCGTCATAATAAACTTTCTCGCTTGTATCCGTATCCATTAATCCTGCCGCAAGGTCAAAGCGAAAAGCGTCCACACCCTGATTAGCCCAGAATGCAACAGAATCGGCAACAAAGTTCATAACTTCTTCCTGCGCCACATTCATATCATTCCCGCAGCCGGAGTTTGAATTGTATCTGCCCTCTTTTTGTTTATAGTACATTTGATTGTCAATTAAAGAAAAACCGAACTGTTTGGCACGATTAATATCATTATCCTTAAGCCCCGCTTCACCTGTGTGGTTAAATACAATATCCATACAGACTTTCAGGTTTTCCCTGTGAAATTCTTTTACCATCTCGCGAAACTCGCGCAGTGCACCGCCCGGGGTCTTATCGCTTGCATATTTTTTTGCGGGCGCAAAATAGCCAAGGGGCATATATCCCCAGTAATTTCCGCCGTTTTCCCTGTCATCAAACTCTGTTAAGGGCAGAAATTCAATCATGGTAAAGCCCATGTTTTTTAATTTTTTTGCCATATTTTTTGCGCCCAGATAAGTGCCTGCGCCGTCAACATCTTCATTTATACTTAAATCTTTTATATGCACTTCACCTATTATTTCATCGCTCAATGCTCTGGGGCGCGCCTTAGGAATAAGTGCATCGTTATTTACGGTAAAAACACTTTTAGGAGCGTATTTTGCACTGTCCTTAAGGTAATTTTCTTCGCTTACTATATGAGCGCCCTCGCCAAAAGGGTTGTCGGATGGCAGATGGCTTAATTCTTTTGCATAAGGGTCAAAGGCAAGTTTATTAGGGTTATAGCGGTTTCCGTCTTTATCAACAAGGGTGTCAAAGCCGCTTTTAGGGTTGTTTATTTTCCCTTCTTCATTAAAAAAATCCTCACTGTAGCGCCAGTTAGGCCCGAACACCCTGTAGCCGTAATAAACAGGTTTTTTGCCCCCGCCCAGAACATCAATCGGGACTGATGTTTCCCATATATCAGAATCCTGTTTTTTTGTCATCCTGATGTTAAGAGCCGCATCTTTTCCTTCTGGCTCGTCAAAAATACACAAAAATACATCCGTTGCATTCATTGAAGCAAGTTTGAAATCAACGGAATTTGTATCCTTATTAAAATTTGCGCCCAGCCTTGTTTTATCGGTAGAAATCAAGCTGCGTCTTGTGCCGGAGAGAGCCTGCGCCTCAAGAGCACTTGCCGCTTCAAGAGAGGTAAAAGCTATATCGTTTTTTAACGGCATAATATTTTCCCCGCGGGCATTAAAAACCGCCTTTGGGATTGCATAGCTAAAATTTACGGGTCTGATGGCAAGTGACATATTACTCCTTCGTCTTGATTTATTGTGTTTTTGATTTATGATTATTTTATCCTTTGGGGCGTTAGCGCACTGAGTGAGCGAAGCTTGCGAGAGTCATATTAGCGCATGGCGCTGCCAACGGTTGAAAATTGAATAGATTTACCATTTGGGGCGTTAGCGCACTGAGTGAGCGAAGCTTGCGAGAGTCATATTAGCGCATGGCGCTGCCAACGGTTGAAAATTGAATAGATTTACCATTTGGGGCGTTAGCGCACTGAGTGAGCGAAGCTTGCGAGAGTCATATTAGCGCATGGCGCTGCCAACGGTTGAAAATTGAATAGATTTACCATTTGGGGCGTTAGCGCACTGAGTGAGCGAAGCTTGCGAGAGTCATATTAGCGCATGGCGCTGCCAACGGTTGAAAATTGAATAGATTTACCATTTGGGGCGTTAGCGCAGTTGGTAGCGCGCAACACTGGCAGTGTTGAGGTCACGGGTTCGACTCCCGTACGCTCCAAATTTCTCTATTACACCGAAAAATCTACCAGGGGAGCCGAACCCGTGTCAAATATGACATTTGCAAACAGGTTTGCAAAGTCCCGTACGCTCCACCAATTTTTAAAAAAATTTTGCAAAATTTGTTTTTTGCAAATTTTTTTTAAATTGGCAGAGGTGTGTGAACAAACTCGCGGCAAGCGAGGAGCTTGGCGGGGGTTTGTGAAACCGTACCACGATTTTTTATTTTACGAAAAATCTACCAAGGGAGCCGAACCCGTGTCAAATATGACATTTGCAAACAGGTTTGCAAAGTCCCGTACGCTCCACCAATTTTTAAAAAAATTTTGCAAAATTTGTTTTTTGCAAATTTTTTTTAAATTGGCAGAGGTGTGTGAACAAACTCGCGGCAAGTGAGGAGCTTGGCGGGGGTTTGTGAAACCGTACCCCATATTTTAATTTCAAAGTACAAAATTTACTTCTTAATGAACTCGTAAGAAGGCAGGCTTAAGGTTTTTGAATTTGAAATCGCTACCGCAGCCATAATACAGTATACGACATTTACAACCCATAATACGGGAGCGCCCAGATAAGCTAAAAGCGGCCCTATAAAAGGAATTATAAATAAAACACATACGCATAAAAGGGTCAGTTCAAAATTGAGAAGATTTCTGACAAAATTTCGGGCATTTTCGCCTAATTCGTCTTTTTTAAGCGCCCACACAACAAGAGAGGCAAGAAAACCCGTTATCATGCTCAGAATCACAATAAGCAAAACAAGCGTCTTTTCGCTCTCGTCTTTAAATAAATCGGATTTTGTTTCTTTGTTTGTCAAAAATTTACCTCACAAAATGCGCTCAACACCTTTTATATAAGAATAAGGCAAGTTTTAAACCTTGTCAAAATGTAAAGTTAGTGCTCAATCAGGCCTTTGATTTTTCCTACAATTTCTGATGTAAATTTCTCAAAAAGGCTGCCTCTTTGGGTTTTAAAATCGCCTTTTTCAATCTGTATACTGCTCAAAACTTTTTTAGGATTTGCTTCATCATAGGCACTGAATAAAATAGAAGAGCCTTCATTTATCCCTTTAATTACAACAGAATTAGAACCTGTTTCAACACCTATTTTATTAAATGAATCATACATGATTCTTGCCGTGTCCATGCAGTCTACATATCCTGAAATAGCCTTTTTTGTCATAGCGTCGGGAGAAATTTTAAGAGAAGTAAAATTTACACTGTTTTCAATATTTCCTAACATTTTAACAACCTTTCTTTAATATGCTTTTTTATAAGTAGTGTGAATAAAAATTTTTGCATGGTTGATTTTTTGTGTTGTTTTATTGTTAAATATAATAAGAATATAATATCAGTCCGGGCGGTTAGCGCACTGAGTGAGCAAAGCTTGCGAGAGTTATATTAGCGCATGCGCTGCCAACGGTTGAAAATTGAATATAATTATTAGTTTGGGCGGTTAGCGCACTGAGTGAGCGAAGCTTGCGAGAGTTATATTAGCGCATGCGCTGCCAACGGTTGAAAATTGAATATAATTATTAGTTTGGGCGGTTAGCGCACTGAGTGAGCGAAGCTTGCGAGAGTTATATTAGCGCATGCGCTGCCAACGGTTGAAAATTGAATATAATTATTAGTTTGGGCGGTTAGCGCAGTTGGTAGCGCATCACATTGACATTGTGGGGGTCGCTGGTTCGAGTCCAGTACTGCCCAAACTAATTTTTTACCCGCCCGCGACCCCGATTGCGGACAAGCCGCTTAACCTCGCTGGGGCTCGGTTAGGGTTCGAGTCCAGTGACTAACCCAAACTAATTTTTTACCCGCCCGCGACCCCGATTGCGGACAAGCCGCTTAACCTCGCTGGGGCTCGGTTTATCTTATGGTTAGTCAGATATTCTTCTTTATATTACCTATTTTATATTCGGCAAGATTGCGCACATATAAGCTATCGGCACAAAAATTGAAATTGAAAACAGTAAATAATCAAAACACAAATAAAGCGGATTTGGGTCATTTTTCAAACCGCCGTTAATAATCTTTTTTATTCTAAAGCAGTCGATAATAAACAGGATAATTTCTACAATAAAGAAAATCGCCGCAAATATAACAAATGCATTCAAAAAAATGATTACAGCAAAAGAAAGTCCGTATCCGGGCATTTCGGCTTGCTTAATTAAATAATATATTTTTTCCGCTGCAATTGTAAAAATACCTGCAGCCATACAAAACAGATAAAATAAACCTATTGTTTTGCCAAACCTGAAAGTTAAAGTGTTCCTTAGCATATTCAAAGTTTATCATAAAATCTTGCATCTTGATTTGAAAAACATTTTTTATAATAGTATAATTGCTTGGAGCTGAAACATTTACACAAAAACTCCTGTCGGAGAAAAAATGAACGAAATATGGACACTTATTGAAGCAACGGCACTTGCAGGCATCGGCGGAACGGGTCTGGGCGGGCTTATCGGCGCTTTATTTAAAAAAGACTCTAAAAAAACTGTCAGCCTGCTTTTAAGTTTTGCAGGCGGGGTTATGACGGCTATTGTATGCTTTGACCTTATTGTAAGCGCAGTTGACACAAAAACCAATATTTTTATAATATCCGCGGGAATCTGCATAGGTGTACTTTTAGTTTATCTTTTAAACCTTTTTATCGACAGGGCGACAAACCACGAAGTCCGCCACATAAACCAATCTCACCCGCAGACGGCGGATGATCTGGATGAAATTATCCACTCTAACCACCTGAGCGCGCATATAGAGAAAAAAGACACTGCCTTTTCGCTTTTTGTAGCGGGGCTTATTATGGCATGCGCCATTGCCTTGCACAATGTGCCCGAAGGAATGACTATAGGCGCTTCTTTTGCTAATATGGACGGTGTTTTAAAGGGGTCGGCGCTGGTTCTTGCCGTGTTAATCGGTCTGCACAACATCCCCGAGGGTATGGCAATTTCGGTACCGTTAATCAACGGCGGGATAAGCAAACGCCGTGCGGTGCTTTTGACTGCTCTTACAGGCGCCCCGACAATAATCGGCGCACTTTTAGGGTATTTAATAGGCGATATAGGCACACTTGGTCTGGCTTTAAGCCTCAGTTTTGCCTCGGGTGCCATGCTCTATGTCACATTCGGTGAAATTTTGCCGCAGTCAATTTTGATGTATCGAAGCAAACTTCCTGCTTTTTTTGTTATTATAGGCATTCTGACGGGTTTGATTGTAATTTATATATAACATATAAGATTTTACATATGCTTCCCGGCATTTTTGCGTTGTTTTATAATTTCCTCAATTTTCCATAAAACAAATGTTGCAACATATGGAAACCAGAGTGAATACAGCAAAAAATAAATAAATATAAAACTTTTATCTTCATTGATAAAAAGCAATATCGTTGAATCTGCTGCATACGCAGCAAAAAACAACAGCCATTTTGATTTAGAGTCATTTTTAATAATGTCTGTTTTGATTTTTGCCGCCTCGCAACCGTATTTTTGCAGCCATTCAAAAGCAAAATATAAACCGCCGAATCTAAGAAAGAGTGCAAGCGGGATACCTGCAAAAAGAAACAGAATAGTTAACATATCCCTGTATGCCACATCTAACCATTCCCACCAGATAAATGTCAAAACAGAGTAATATATAGCAAATACAGCCCCTGCGCAAATAAGATTAACTATTGCAAAAATTCCTGTATCGCGCGCCGCTTTCAGTTTTTCTTTCATTTGCTCATATTATCAGTTGATAATATAATTATCAACTTACCCCTGTACTTTTTGTGTCAAAGAGTTTCGTTTGTTCAACAGTTTAAACAAGATAAAATAAGGCAGGAAAAAACCGCCTGCAATATAGTAGATAAGTATAATAAATAAAGCAAATGCAGCATCATATTGTCAAGTGATAAACAAAAAGCGCATACATAAAAAAATTTACTTAATTTCGTTTATGTTACAATGCTGATAGAGAAGATAAGGAGCGAGATATGACCGTTTTAATACTCGGGGGAGCGGGGTACATAGGTTCCCACACAGTTTTGGAATTCCTCGACAGAGGATATAAAGTCGCGGTTGCAGACAATTTGCAAAGCGGTCATATTGAGGCGCTTCATCCCGATGCAAGGTTTTATTGCGGCGATATTCGCGATAAAAACTTTTTGGATAACCTTTTTAAAAAAGAAAACATTGAAGCCGTAATCCATTTTGCGGCAAATTCACTTGTGGGCGAAAGTATGCAAGACCCGCTAAAGTATTATGACAACAACCTGTACGGTACTATGGTGCTTTTAAAATCCATGGTCGAAAATAACGTTAAAAAAATTGTTTTCTCATCCACCGCGGCAACATACGGCGAACCTGAAAACATACCGATTTTAGAAACAGACAGGACAAACCCGACAAATACATACGGCGAGACAAAACTTTCGATGGAAAAAATGTTTAAATGGGTGTCATCGGCGCACGGGGTAAAGTTTGTTTCTCTTCGTTACTTTAATGCCTGCGGAGCGCACAAAAGCGCAAAAATCGGCGAAGACCACATGCCTGAAACACATCTCATTCCGATAGTTTTACAGGTACCAAACAAAAAAAGAGAGTTTGTTAATATCTTCGGGGATGACTACGACACGCCTGATGGCACCTGTATTCGCGACTATATACATGTCTGCGATTTAGCCGCAGCACACTATCTGGCTCTTGAATACCTTAAAAACGGCGGAGAAAGCGACATTTTTAACCTCGGCAGCGGTACGGGCTTTTCGGTAAAAGAAGTAATAGAAGCCGCGCGCGAAGTGACGGGAGATAAAATCCCCGCGGTTGTTTCACCAAAAAGAAGCGGAGATCCCGCAAGGCTTGTGGCTTCATCAGATAAAGCAAAAAATATTTTAGGCTTTAAGCCCTGCTGTACGGATTTAAAAGAAATAATACAAACAGCCTGGATGTGGCATAAAAAACATCCTGAAGGATACAAAAACTATGAGTGAAACCATAGAACAACAAAACACACAGGAGTGGAAACCCTCTATCAACCCGTGGCTTGCGGTTGCACCCGTTATGCTTGCAATTTTTATGTTTGTTCTGGATGAAACCATTTCAAACGTTGCCTTAATCTACATTGCAGGGTCAATGTCAGTCAGCCACAACGAATCCACCTGGGTTTTGACAAGTTATCTTATCGCCTCGGGGATAGCAATCCCGCTTGCGGGTATGATGGCAAAGGTAATGGGCAGAAAACAGTATTTTATACTAAGTATTATAATTTTTACGATATCATCGTTTCTGTGCGCCGTTGCACGCAGCATGCCTGAAATCGTACTTTTTCGCTTTATTCAGGGATTAGGCGGCGGCGGGCTTCTGCCTCTGGGGCAGTCCATTATGCTTGAGAGTTTTTCTAAAGAAGACAGACCGAAGTCTATGGCTATGTTCGGGGTAGTAATCGTCTTTGCTCCGCTTCTGGGGCCGGTTTTAGGCGGCTGGATTACCGAAAACTGGTCATGGCCCTGGATTTATTTAATTAACATACCTATAGGTATTATGTGTGCAATCCTTGCAAAAAAACTGCTTGAAGACCCTCCGTATGCAAAAAAACAGGAGGGAATAAAGATAGATGTCAAAGGTCTTACTTACCTGTCACTGTGGCTTATCAGCCTGCAGGTGGTGCTGGATAAAGGTAATGACGCCGACTGGTTCGGTGCAGCCTGGATATGCTGGCTGAGTGCATTTTCTGTCATTTGCGCCGTTCTTTTCTTTATATCGCAATTTAAAAACAAAGAATACCCGCTGATTGACCTTGGTATTTTAAAAAACAGAACATACTTTTTCGGCACGCTTATTCAGGTTATTTTGATGGCAGTGTTCCTTGCTTCCGCCGCGCTTTTGCCGTCCATGCTGCAGACACTTTTAGGCTACAGCGCCTATTTAAGCGGTCTTTCAATGGGTACACGCGGTATAGGAAGTATAAGCGGGGTAATCACCTACCTTATATTGTCAAAACACCTCGGCGACAGGCGCATTACAATGATTGGTCTTATACTGCTCGGGTTTGGCAGCTTGTTTTTCGGCATGATTAATTTGCAGATAAACCTTAATATCATCGCGGTTCCGAACATTCTATACGGGCTTGGCATTTTCCTTGCGCTGACACCGCTTGTTCCGCTTTCATGTTCTACGGTTCGAAATGAAGATATGGCAAATGCCTCATGCCTTCAAAACCTTGTTAAAAATATAGGAGGCGCAATAGGCACATCTATAGGCACCACAATGGTTTCGCGTCTTGCACAGGCGCACCAGCATATGATGTCGGGGCATTTAAACTTTGCAAATGAAGCCTATATGGCAAAACTCGCCGCAATGTCACAATCGTTTATGCAGGCAACAGCCGACACTATAACGGCACAGTCAATGGCCATGGCAAGCATTTATCAGGAACTTTTGCAGCAGGCAAGGCTCTGGGGCTATGTTGATACATTCAGATGGTTTGCCTTTGCAACATTTTTACTTATACCCATGCTGACACTTGTCAAAAAAGTAAAAGACTCGCCGAACTAAAGGATTAAAATTATGAAAAAACTTTTTATGTCCGTTCTGCTTTTAAGCCTTGCACCTGCCGCGAATGCACTTGAGTGCACGGAGTATTTAAGCGAAATGTATTCAAAAGCATACAGAGAGCCTGTTTTAATAACATCAAAAAAAGAATTTGAAGAAAAATACGAAAGTTATATAGGCAATACCTTTGTATCCTCAATAACCCGCGGAAGCGGCCATTTCAAACAAAACGGCAAAAGAAAAATCAAAATTTCATATATATGCCTGAATGAAAACAGCCAAAAAATCTTATGGGGGTATGTCCTTGAAAGATAGGTGCAATTTAGTATATAAAACAGGATGTAATTATTTCGGGAGGCTGTATGAATCTTGAAAAGTTTTTTGATTATATGAATAACGAAAAGAAAGTAGATGAAGCTTCGGGGCTGTTTGAAGTGTTTCATGCGCTTGCACAGGAGGCGCTTAAAATTACTATGGAAATTAATACCAAATACCATAGTGAAGATGAACTTGTAGGGTTGTTCTCAAAGCTCACGGGCAGAAAGGTTGACCGGTCTTTTCGCGTGTTTCCGCCTTTTTATACCGATTGCGGCAAAAATATCATCATAGGAAAAAATGTTTTTATTAATTCTTGCTGCAGATTTCAGGATCAGGGCGGTATAGTTCTCGGGGACGGGTGTTTTATCGGGCACAATGTAACCATTGCCACGCTTAATCATGACTTAAATCCTGAGGCGCGTGCAGATATGCACCCGAAATCGGTAATTTTGGGCAAAAATGTCTGGATAGGTTCGGACTGCACAATACTCCCCGGTGTCAAAATCGGCGACGGCGCGGTTGTGGGCGCAGGTTCGGTTGTTACAAAAGATGTCGCGGCAAATACCGTTGTTTGCGGAAATCCCGCCGGGGTTTTAAAGAAAATAAGTTTATAAAAATCAACCTCTTGACTGATAGTTGCTCTCAAGCTTTAAAATATATTATGCTGCAGGAAAAACTATAATTCCTGATATTCGGTCAAAAAGGAGAAAATAATGGATATATTAAAAGTGATAACCCCGCGCGGGCTTGAGCTTAAGGGGGCGATATTCGGGGATAAAACGGCGGATACTGTGCTTGTTATGCTGACGGGTATATGCTCTAACGTTTTTCAAAACGAGCTTTTATATGCGACAGGCGAGCTTTTAAGTAAAAACAATATGGCATGCATTATAGCCCATGCCCATGATTCCTTTTCCTGCTTTGCATACAGTGATTTTTCAATAGGAAAACAAAAGCATGCGGGTGTGTTTAGTGATGATTTTAATATGGTTTATGAGGATGTTGAAAGTTATGTGAAATGTGCAAAAGATATGGGTTTTAAAAACATTATCCTTGCGGGGCATTCTCTGGGGTCAAATAAAATCATTCACTATCTGGGGACAACACCTGATGATTTTGTCGACTATTTTATTGTGTCTTCACCTGTTGATATTATGCACTGGTGGGATGTTATGCCTGATATAGATAAATGTTTTGCACTGGCAAAAAAATGGGTTGATGAAGGCAGGGGTGATGATATTCTGCCGTTTTTGTTCGGCGGTTTTTCGCCGATGAGTGCAAAAACGGTTCTGGGTTTTTATAACGCGGATAACCTTAAAAACTGCCCCGTTTTGAGCAAAAAAGGCGAAACGCAGTCGCTGTACAATATTAAACCCAAGGGTGCTTTTATAATAGGTTCAAAAGACTCCGTTACGGGTGACAGCCCGAAAGGATTTATGGAAACGCTTAACGGCTGGACAAAAAAACCTGATTTGAATGAGGTAATAGAAATTGACGGCGCGTCGCATATTTTCTACGGAAAACACGATATTTACGCAAAAACCGTGCTTGATTGTATTCAAAATCATTTTTTGGCGGCTGTATACAGATAAAAGGAGAAAAAATGAAAAAAATTCTGGCTTTTTTAATGTCGTTAATTATATTTACAGGAGGTGCTGCAATGGCGGAAAAAACAACATGGGACAAGACTTTTAAAAAAAGTGACAAAGTCGATGTACAAAAGGTTAGTTTTAAAAACAGATACGGCATAACGCTTGTCGGGGATTTGTATATTCCAAAAGAAAAGTCCGCGGGAAAAATGCCCGCAATAGCGCTCAGCGGACCTTTCGGCGCGGTAAAAGAACAGGCTTCGGGCCTGTATGCGCAGACTCTTGCACAGCGGGGTTTTATAACACTTGCTTTTGACCCTTCCTATACGGGTGAGAGCGGCGGCGAGCCCAGAGATGTGGCTTCTCCTGACATTAATACCGAGGACTTTTCCGCGGCGGTTGATTTTTTAAGCAATCATGAAAATGTTGACCCTGAAAAAATCGGGATTCTCGGCATTTGCGGATTTGGCGGACTGGGTTTAAATGCGGCTGCCATGGATACAAGAATCAAAGCGGCGGTAACATCCACAATGTATGATATGAGCCGTGTGAATGCCAACGGATATTTTGATTCCTTGGATGAAAAAGCACGCTATGAATTAAAGCAAAATCTAAACAAACAGAGAAGCGAAGACTTTAAAAAAAGAACTTATGCCAAGGCTTCGGGGCTTCCCGACAAGCTCTCGGGCGATGAGGCACAGTTTGTAAAAGATTATTATGACTACTACAAAACAAAAAGAGGTTTTCACAAGCGTTCGATAAACTCTAACGGCAACTGGAATATGACCTCGGCATTGTCTTTTATAAATATGCCCATACTGGCGCGGAGCGGAGAAATTCAAAATGCGGTGCTTATGATTCACGGTGAAAAAGCCCACAGCCGCTATTTCTCTCAGGACGCTTTCAAAAAACTCAAAGGTGATAACAAAGAACTTTTGATTGTCGAAGGTGCAAACCATGTGGATTTATATGACAATCTTGAAAAAATACCTTTTGATAAAATCGAAGCATTTTACAGAGAGTATTTAAAATAGTATTCAAAGGCGGATTTTAAAATCCGCCTTTTTCTTTTATATAAGGCAGGTTCATAATGTACGGCGCCGCTTTATCCTGCGGCTTTTCTTTATGTGCCTGCGGAATATTATTAAACTTAAGAAAATATCTGCCTTCTTTTAGACTGCCGAAGCTTAATGTGCCGTCAGGGTTTAATTTTGCCCTCTTTAGCGGAGTCTGATGTTCATCGCAGAGAATAATTTCAAAGTCCTTGTTAACTGCTTGCGCGCCGAATATTTTTGTATCAAGCGAAAAGTTTTGCGCGTTTCTATCCAGTGTAAATTCAATCTTTGTATTAACGTCAGGATTTTTAACCTTAAAAGGTTCAAGCGCGCAGGCAGGGTTTAAAATTATCAGAGGCAGGATAAGCAAAAATATTTTTTTCATATTTTAATATGATATTAAGCGTGAAAATATTTCATCCCGCAGGTGTGCATTAAAGTAAAATACTTTTTAATCCGCCCGATTTATATGCCGCTTCAAGGTCGTCATATCCGCCTATGTAGGTATCATTTATGATAATCTGCGGAACGGTTGAGATGTCGTTTTTTGAAAACCTTTCTGACAGGCTTTTTTGCATTTCTTCAAAAGATTCGCTTACGTCAATTTCATCGTATTCAAGATTTAATGATTTTAAAAGCCTCTTTGCCTTCTGGCAGTATGGACAGCTTTGCATTGTGCAGATTTCAATTTTATTCATTTTACTCTCCTTTGAATTTTTCAAATGCCAGAAGCGCCGCGCCTATCATCCCCGCGTAGTTTCCTGACGTTGCATGGAGGATTTTTGTCGGAAGAGTTACTATTTCATCGTTTACAATTTCTTCCATATACTCAACATCGCAGAATTTTCCCATAGAACCTGATAATACTATACAATCAGGGTCAAAGATGTCCGCAAGACCTATAAGTCCCGCTATGATGTTATTCTGCCAGATGTTATAAGCGCGAAGCATATTTTCTTCACCCTTATTTACTCCCTCTATAATGTCGTAAGTTGTGATGTCTTTATTGCCGGTAATCTCAATACCCGTTATCCTTAAGCCGTTTCCCGAGGAGTAAATTTCAAAACAGTCCCATGCTCCGCAGGTGCAGTGGCGCCTTTTATCCGTTGACATTTTAAAATGCATTTCGCCCGCGACACCTGATTTGCCTTTCAGGAGTCTGCCGTCGGTTATTATTCCGCCCCCGACGCCTGTACCCAGAGTAAGTGTTATGTTATTGTCCATGCCTTTTGCGCTTCCGATTTTATACTCTGCCCAGGCGGCGCAGTTGGCGTCGTTTTCAACAAAAACGGGCTTGTTTGAAAGGGATTTAAAATCGGTTTTGGGATAACCGAAAGGCAGGTTGGCAGTAGAGCATATTACCTTTGTATTTTCGCGGTTTACTCCGCCTGCGGTGGAAATTGCCGTAACATCAATTTCATTTTCATGTTTTGCTATAATTTCTTTTAAAAGCGCCACTATCTCATCTGCGGTTTTTGGTGTTGCATGTTTTTCAACTTCCGATACTATCTGACCGTTTTCATCCACATACGCGCTGTAGATTTTTGTTCCGCCGATGTCTATACTGAGTGCTTTTTTCATTTTAATATCTCCGTAAATCTTTTTGTAATAAGCTGCGGACGGGTTATCGCCGAGCCTATTACAACACAAAATGCACCCGATTTAAAGGCTTCTTCAGCCTGCCCGGGTGTCCATATTTTACCCTCAACAATAACGGGTGCCCTAAAATCTCTCACAAGCGCGCGGCAGAGTTCAAAGTCGGGCACGGGCGGCAGGTTTTTTGTCTGCGCGGTATAACCGCTTAGGGTTGTTGAAACAATATCCGCGCCGAGGTTTATTGCATTTTCTGCCTCTTCATATGTTGCAATATCTGCCATGGCAAGTTTTCCGCGTGATTTTATAAAGTTTATGATTTCTGAAAGTGTCTGATTGTTTGGTCTTTTGCGCATAGTAGCGTCAAGAGCCACAATATCCGCCCCTGCTTTGATTATTTTTTCCGCATCTTCAAGTGTCGGGGTGATATACACCACATCAAGGTAATTTTCAGGGATTTTAGCGGGTTTTGTAATACCTATGACGGGAATATCGGGAAACATTTTTTTTGCGTTTTTAATATCGCGCTCTCCTGCGAGCCTTAAACCCTTAGCACCTCCCGATACAACGCTTTTTATCATTGCATTAAGCGCAATCTCTTGATACAGGGGCTCATCAGGCATGGCCTGAACGGATACGATTATTTTGTTTTTCAACTTTTGTAACATATGTGAACTACCTTTTGGATAAATTATACACCAAATTGACCATGATTTTTATTTTTGATTTATACTATTATACAGACACACTTAATTTAAAATAAGAGGAACTATGACTAAAAGTACAATTGAAAGACAAGAAGGAAATCTTGCAAAAATTACCATCACCATTGACGCAAAACAGGCGGATGAATTGTATGCCAGAACTTTAAAAAGAATCGGCGCAAATGTTAATATCGCGGGTTTTAGAAAAGGTAAAGCCCCCAATAACGTTATTGAAAAATATGTAGGCAAAGAAAGAATTAAAATCGAGGCAATTGAAACCGTATTTCCCATGGAATTTTCAAAAGTGGCGCAGGAAGAAAAACTTGACCTTGCAACCCAGCCACAGATTGAAAATTTTGAATATGAAACGGGCAAAGACCTTGTGCTGCATGTAAAAGCGGAATTAAAACCCGAATTTACGCTTGCACCTTATAAAGATGTCGAAGTTGAATATGAAGAGTTCAAAACCGAAGCTGACGCTATGCAAAAAGAACTCGAAGCGCTTCAAAACAGATTTGCGACTCTGGAAAAAGTCGACAGAGCTTCAAATAACACCGATGTTGTGGTATTTGATTTTGAAGGCAGCGCAAACGGCGAACCCATTGAACATGGCAGCGCTAAAAACTACACGCTTGATTTAGGGCACTCTAACTTCATCCCCGGCTTTGCCGAAGGTTTGGTGGGACACAGCGCGGGCGAAGAGTTTGTAATTGACGTAACTTTCCCCGAAAACTACCATGAACCCAAGTTAAAAGGAGCTCCCGCGCAGTTTAAAATCAATCTTCATGAAGTTAAAGAACGCAAACTGCCCGAGTTAAACGATGAACTTGCAAAAAAAGCAGGCAAGTTTGAAACACTTGACGCCTTAAAAGAAGATATTCAAAAGTATTTAGACGACGCGCAAAACTTTGAAAACGAAAAAAGAAAATCCGATGCAATTTTCAATAAAGTTTACAACGACACAAACATTGATATTCAGGAATCAATGATAGCGCGCGAAATGGAAGCGGTGAAAGAAGAAACCAGACAAAACGCCGCACGTCAGGGTCAGGACTGGGAAAAAATCGTAGAATCCGAAGGTATGGACTCTGTTAACCAGAAACTGCGCGAAGAAGCGGTGAAAAGAATTAAAAACTCTTTAATAATTGAAAAAATTACAAAAGAAGAAAACATCAAAATCGAACAGAGTGATATGCTGACGCAGATTCAGGAATTAGCCAGAATGTACGGCGCAAACGCAACTTCAGTGTTTGAAGAAATGAAGAAAAACCCTTCTTCCTTCGCTCTTCTTTCTCAGCAAATCGCAACAAGAAAAGTAAATGACTTACTTTTAAATTCGAATAAATTCAAAACAAAAGCATAGTGAACCACGAAAGGAAAATATAAATTATGAGTTTTGTACCTGTTGTAATCGAACAATCATCCCGCGGGGAAAGGTCTTTTGATATATTTTCAAGACTTTTGAGGGAAAGAATTATATTCCTCGGCACTCCGATTGATGATATGGTTGCAAATCTTATTGTTGCGCAAATGCTTCTTCTGGACAGTGAAAATCCTGAAAAAGACATTATGCTCTACATTAACTCCCCCGGCGGCTCTGTTACCGCAGGTTTTGCAATCTATGATACAATGCAGCATATAAGAGCGGATGTTTCTACAATCTGCCTCGGTCAGGCTGCATCGATGGGTGCATTCCTCCTCTCTTCGGGTAAAAAAGGAAAACGCCTTGCGCTTCCTCACTCGAGAATCCTTATCCACCAGCCTTTAGGCGGTGCTCAGGGCCAGGCAACCGATATTGAAATTCAGGCAAATGAAATTTTAAGAATCAAAAAATCATTAAACAACATCCTTGCCGACAATACAGGCCAGCCCCTCAAAAAAATCGAAAAAGATACCGACCGCGATTACATTATGACACCCGAAGAGGCTGTTGAATACGGCATGATAGACAGAGTTATCACTCTTGATAATGCTGAAAATAAAGAAAATTAATCTGGAGAAATTAAATGGCAAAAACTGATGAACCTAATTTAAAATGTTCATTTTGCGGAAAAACGCAGGATCAGGTCAAAAAGCTTATCGCAGGCCCTGATGTGTGCATTTGTGATGAGTGCATTGAGCTGTGCAACGAGATTTTAGATGAGGAATTGTTTAATCTCAAAGGCGAAGAAAAGGCTCAGGAAGCCGAACTTCTCTATGAGGGTATTCCAAAACCGCATGAAATCAAGGCTTATCTTGATGAGCATATCGTAGGTCAGGATGATGCCAAAAAGGTTCTCTCCGTGGCGGTTTATAACCACTACAAGAGGATTGCCCACAACATGGAAAATGAAAAATCCGATGTTGAAATTCAAAAGAGCAACATTTTGCTTGTAGGGCCCACAGGTTCGGGTAAAACGCTTCTGGCGCAGACATTAGCCAAGCTTTTAAATGTGCCTTTTGCCGTAGCGGACGCTACAACCCTTACCGAGGCGGGTTATGTGGGTGATGATGTTGAAAATATTCTTTTAAGACTTTATCAAAGTGCTGACTATAACGCTCAAAAGGCTGAGCGCGGCATAATTTATATTGATGAAATCGATAAAATCGCCAGAAAATCCGAAAATCCCTCAATCACACGTGATGTATCGGGTGAAGGTGTTCAGCAGGCGCTCTTGAAGATGATTGAAGGCACGGTTGCAAATGTCCCTCCGCAGGGCGGCAGAAAGCATCCGCATCAGGAGTTTATTCAAATCGATACTTCAAATATTCTCTTCATTGTCGGCGGTGCGTTTGTCGGTCTTGATAAAATCGTTGAAAGACGCGCGGGAGATTCTTCCACGGTCGGTTTCGGCTCAAAATCGGTAAGTGCGGCCGAAAAAGAACTGCAGGCAGCTAAAATGCTCAAAAAACTTCAACCCGACGACCTTTTGAAATTCGGTCTTATACCCGAATTTATAGGCAGAATTCCTGTATACACGGTTCTTGATCCTCTGGATGAAGAAACTCTTAAAATGATATTAACTAAACCCAAAAACGCCATTGTTAAGCAGTATCAGTGCTTAATGCAAATGGACGGCGTTGAACTTAAATTTGACGATGAGGCAATTGACCTTATCGCAAAAGAAGCCATAAAAAGAAAAACAGGCGCCCGTGCTCTTCGCTCTATAGTAGAAGAGATTATGCTGGATGTCATGTACGAAGTTCCTTCAAACTCCGACATAAAGACATTTACTGTCACGGCCGATATGGTGAGCAAAAAAAAGAACGTGGCGGAGCTGATTAAGCTCCCGACAAAAAATGAAATATCAAAAGTGGAAGAAGATATCGCATAAACGATGTAAACTTCTTGCCTTGGCGTTTGAATAACGCTAAAATCATGCTATAACCGGTTTGGAGAAAAAAATGAAAAAGATTTTTAAACTTTTCGCAATGCTTATCTGCATAGCTTTGATGAGTTTTAATTCTGCATGGGCAGATACTTTTAACGATTTACCCCCGTCGCACTGGGCATATGAGGCGGTTGAATACTTATATGAAAACGGCGTTGTTGTAGGTTATCCCGATGGCAGCTATAAGGCTGATAATAACGTTACAAGGGCTGAATTTTGCTCTATGGTTGTAAGTGCTCTAAGGCTCAGAGAAAAAAACATAGATTCAACAAGAAATTTTAAAGATGTAGAAGACTGGTACTGGGCATATAACGACATTCAGCTTGCTTCATTTTTTGATCTTGTTGTAGGTACGCCGGATGGGTATTTTTACCCCACAAATACCGTTTCAAGGGTTGAAGTGCTCTCGGTTGTGCTAAATTCGCTCTCTACAAACGATATGACACAGGAAGAGGCGCTTTCCATACTTGCAAAATACCCCGATGCCAATGAAGTTCCCCTCTGGGGTCTTGTAAAAACCGCAAAAGCGGTTCAAAACGGTTTAATGTATAATACTCATGAGCACACGCTTGAGCCTAACCGTCCCGCAACACGCGGCGAGGTTGCAATGTTTTTATACAACATGATGGCTCAGGTAAGTATCCGCCCCTCAGAAAAGCTTGCCGACAAGCAGCGTCCCGTAATTAAAGACGGCTATGTTGTTGAAAACGCTTACTTTGACGGCGATGAAATAGTTATCCCCGCAGGCACTATTCTGCCTCTCGGTGTTATGGAATGTATAAATGTTCAAAAGGCAAAACCGGGTGATCCTTTTGTAGCGCGTGCGCTTGTTAACTTTGTAGATAAAGACAGGCTGCTTTTAATTCCTATCGGAACACAATTCAGCGGCAAGGTTGTTAAAACCAAAAAGCCCTTGAGATTCTTTAGAAACGCTTATATTGCGCTTCAGACCGAATCAGTGCTTGATAAAGACGGAAATGTTGTAGGCCCGGCACTTGCAACTCTCGGTCAAAAAGAGCCTGAAATACGCTTAATCAGAGGCTGCCCGCACCTGACAAAAGTCCGCTATTACGGCACAAGAACCCAGAAAATGTGGATACATAAATCCCAGAGAGTGGACTTTGTCCTTCAGGAGCCGCTCAGAATAAAAATTCTTGAAAACCAGTTTATTCAAGACTAAAAAATTAATTTAAGATTAATTTTTGTAAAATATATTAAAATCCTTATTATTATGTTTATAGATAGTAAGGATTTTTTATATGTTTAATAATTTAACACAATCATCACAAAGTATCGTAATGAATGCGCAGGAAATCGCAAAAGAATATTCAAACTCTTTTATAGAGCCGCTTCATATTCTCTATGCACTTTCTTTAAGCGCCGAATCTTCCGCCGAAGCCTTAATGAACGATTTAAAATTAAATACGTCATTATTCAAAGATGACATTAAGGCTGCGCTGAATAACCTGCCAAAAGTAAGTTCGCAGGGTAATATTTATTTTTCAAAAGAAACCGCACAGGTTTTTGAAAGCGCGGATAAAGAGGCAAAAGCTCTTAAGGATAAATACATCTCGCCCGAGCACCTGCTCCTTGCGCTTGCGGATTTTTCTTCTTCTGCGCAAAACAGCTCAAACTCTGATATTACACGTATTTTTAATAAATTTTCAATAACAAAAGATAAAATTTTACTCTCAATGAAAAAAATAAGGGGGGATAAAAAAGTGGACACAAATAATGCTGATGAAGATTATAAAATAATGGAAAAATTCTCAATAGATTTGACCGAGCGTGCAAGAGAAGGCAAACTTGACCCGGTTATAGGCCGTGATGAAGAAGTAAGGAGGATTATCCAGGTACTAAACCGCAGAACAAAAAACAACCCCGTTCTCATAGGTGAGGCGGGTGTCGGTAAAACCGCAATTGTTGAGGGTCTGGCACAACGGATTATACGCGGTGATGTACCCGAGGGGCTTAAAAACACCAAACTCGTAGCGCTTGATATAGGCGCTCTTGTAGCAGGGGCAAAGTTCAGAGGCGAATTTGAAGAAAGACTTAAAAAAGTCATTGCCGAGGTTGAAAAGTCGCAGGGACAGATAATTATGTTCATAGATGAACTTCATACCGTTGTGGGCGCAGGCGCGTCGGAAGGTTCAACGGATGCGGGCAACCTTTTAAAACCCATGCTTGCACGCGGTCAGATTAGGACTATAGGCGCCACGACAGTCAACGAGTATAGAAAATACATAGAAAAAGACCCCGCACTCGAGCGCCGTTTTCAACCCGTGCTTGTGGATGAACCTACGGTCGAAGATACAATTTCGATTTTAAGGGGTTTAAAAGACAAATATGAAGTGCACCACGGTGTCAGAATCAAAGACTCGGCGCTTGTTGCCGCGGCGGAACTTTCCAACCGCTATATAACAGACAGATTTCTGCCCGATAAGGCTATAGACCTTGTGGATGAGGCGGCTTCAAGTGTCAGAATAGAAATAGATTCAATGCCCGAAGAACTTGATAAGCTGGAGCGCCAGAAATTACAGCTTCAAATAGAACTCCAATCTCTCAAGTCCGACAATGATAATCAGGATGATGATAAAATTGCCGCCGTAAATAAAACACTTGAAGAAATAAGCGCAAAGGCTGATGTGCTTAAAAAACAATGGGAAGCCGAAAAAAGCAGTATCAAAGGCGAAGCGGGCATAAAAGCAGAGATTGAAAAAGTCCGCCGTGATATTGAAAATGCCGAGCGCGAGGCTGATCTTGAAACTGCGGCAAAATTAAAATACGGCACACTGCCTGAACTTGAGCGCAGATTGACGGATGTTAAAAACAACAGCGGCAAGAAAAATACGCTTTTAAAAGAAGAAATTGACGATGAAGACATAGCACAGGTTGTGTCTAAGTGGACGGGAGTGCCTGTTGCAAAACTTGTCGAGTCGGAAAGCAAAAAACTTATTGATATGGAAAATCTTATCCATAAACGTGTCGTAGGTCAAAATGAAGCGGTCGGTGTCGTGTCGGACTCCATCCGCCGTGCGCGTTCCGGTTTAAAAGACCCTAAACGCCCCATAGGTACATTTTTATTCTTAGGTCCTACGGGTGTCGGTAAAACCGAACTTGCAAAAGCGCTTGCAGAGTTTATGTTTATGGATGAGGACGCGCTTATTCGTATTGATATGACGGAATATATGGAAAAACACTCGGTATCAAGGCTTATAGGCGCACCTCCGGGGTATGTCGGCTACGATGAAGGCGGACAGCTGACAGAGCGCGTCAGAAGAAAACCGTATTCGGTTATACTTTTTGATGAAGTTGAAAAAGCGCACCCCGATGTCTTTAACATAATGCTTCAAATCTTTGATGACGGCCGCCTGACTGATTCAAAAGGCAGAACGGTTGACTTTAAAAACACTATTATCATTATGACATCAAACATAGGTTCCGATATCATACTTGATAATGCGGTTAAAGGGCTTTTATCGGAAAGCGACAGAGAGCACACCAAAGAAGAAATCACCGCGAAATTGCATGAGTTCTTTAAACCCGAGTTTTTAAACAGGATTGATGAAACAGTGTTCTTTGACGCGCTCAGACTGGATGATTTAAAACGCATTGTGGATATTCAGGTTCAATATCTTAAAAATCTGCTTGCCGCAAGGAAAATAGAAATAGAAATCACCGAAGACGCCAAAGAAAGACTTGCACTGAACGGCTTTAACCCCATATACGGTGCGCGTCCTTTGAAACGCGAGATACGGCAAAGTATTGAAAACCCTCTGTCCAAAGCGCTTTTAACCGGTGAGTTTAAAGACGGAGATAAAATTAAAATAGACGAAAAAGACGAAAAAATCGTATTTTCAAAAGAATAAAAGCATTTATCCGCGGGTGGACCAAACATCCGCGGATTTTTTATTTTTGCTTGACAAATTTGATTTAATAGTATAAACTGATAATTGTTATCATATTTGTCTAAAACTTAATAAGGATAAGTAATGAACTACTCAAAACAGGGAGAGCAAATATACGAAACACTTCTGAATAACGTTGTTCATCCTTCGGCAGAGTACATCTATGATATATTAAGGCAGGCAAACAGTAACATATCACTTGCAACCGTCTATCGAAATCTGAATAAAATGGCTCAAATCGGGCGAATAAAAAAAATAAACGGACTGGAGGACAGGGCGCATTTTGATCACAACACTTTTGAGCATTATCATTTTATATGCCGCAAATGCGGCAGAATATATGATATACCCTGTGATATCGCTCCCGATATTATAAAAAAAGCACAGGAAGAAACAGGGTTTAAAATCGAAAGTCATGACATAGTTTTTAACGGCGTATGCCGGGAATGTAGCGAAAATGAAAGGTAGAAAAAGATGACAAAATTTGTATGCAGCGTATGCGGATGGTCAACCGAAGCGGATAAACAGCCTGAAAAATGCCCCCTTTGCGGCGCAACAACTTTTACTGTAGTAGGCGAAGGCTCTGATAAAGTTTATGCCTGCGAACATACAATCGCAACAACCGAAGGTCTTGACCCTGTGGTAGTTGAAGGGTTAAAGGCTAACTTTGCGGGTGAGTGCACCGAAGTCGGTATGTATCTTGCAATGAGCCGCCAGGCTGAGCGCGAAGGATATCCTGAAGTAGCGGAAGCTTTCAAAAGATATGCATTTGAAGAAGCCGAACACGCTGCAAAATTTGCGGAACTTTTAGGTGAAGTTGTTACATCTTCAACCAAAAAGAATCTCGAAATGAGAGCGGACGCTGAACACGGCGCATGCCAGGGCAAACTCGACATTGCAAAAAGAGCTAAAGAACTGGGTTATGATGCAATACATGACACGGTTCATGAAATGGCAAAAGACGAAGCCCGCCACGGCAGAGGTTTTGACGGTCTTTTAAAAAGATATTTTTCATAAGAAAAATATAAAATAAAATCAAATGCCCCTTACCATAAGGGGCATTTTTATTACTATATATTGTGCAGGTTTTGTTGTGAAACATTTGTTACGCGAAGCCCGAATTTATCTTCTA
>DSTMC04003__coassemble_955_pt1 | contig 27942 bp, 22 predicted proteins | sample DSTMC04003__metabat2_low_PE_018 | metagenome-assembled genome bin DSTMC04003
GCCTTTTGTTCTTGATATGGAGAAAACTCCCTTCAGGCGGGCAACCATATTTTTAAACGATGTAAAAATAGGGCGCTACATCAGACACAATGCTAATCAGTCCAAGTTTTATCTTCCGAAAGAATTTCTTAAAAAAGAGAATGAAATTAAAATTGTAACCTGGGAAAAAAGCCACAGAATTAAAGGGGTTTGGGACTTTAAAAACTATTTAAAAGATGTTATAATAAATATAGAGACCCATAAGGTTTATCAGCTTTTTTAATTAATATCGCAATCTTCGCATACTGAATATAAGGAGTTAAATATGGCTGTTGTCCCCGATTTTTTGATTAAAAGGGTTTACAAAAAGGGTTCTCTGCGCTCATGTGATGAGGGAATTGAGTTTGATTTGAAAAATGTCCTGGGTCCGGGGGTTATCTGCGGACTTGAATATGTTCAAATTAACGATTACAAATTTACAAAAGACGCTATTCGCTTTATTACGCAGGGAGTAGAGTTGTTTGCAAATTCCGTAAGCGAAGTTAACCCCATCCGCTTCCGCCTCGGGCAAGAGGGCACAATGCGCCTTATGGAGCAGGTTGAATGCCTTAAAAACGGGGTAAATAAAATAATAATCGAGTTTTTAAATCCCGAAGCGGGCAGAATGAAAATTACTCTTGAGGACAATTTAAATCTTGCCTGAATAAAGAATAGATAAAGAAGATATACAATACTGGACAAAAGATTTTTTTAGGTGTAAAATACTAAAGCTTTAATTAAGAGAAGGTATTTTACATGTTAAAAACTTTATTTGAATTACTGCGACGTAGATTTTGCAAGTTACAGGAGGCTCGCATTTACGTTCGTATTGATTAAAATAAAATAATTGAATATGAAATTTTTAAAGAGCCGCCTTTAACTGACGGCTCTTTTGGTTTAAAATTTTTAACAAATCAGTCCCGCGGGGGCAAAAAATTGTCATCAGATGTGTTAGATAATAAGTGAAGGTAAGTATAAACATGAAAAATATTCGACGTACTTTACAAATAAACGGAAGGGTTCAAAAGCTTATGAACCTTATTTGGGGACTATAGGAAATTTGTAAAGGATAAAACTATGTCAAATATGAGCGTAACAACAAAAATCATACAAAAACTGAGCAATAACAGCGGGTCTGTGATTCCGATAGCGGCAAAGGATACATTAAGCAACTGTGCCATTACTTATATTTATAATCAACAGGCTTCAAAAGAGGACGGCAGAGAAAGGGCAATCGAGGAATTTGGCACTGAAGTGCTCTGGATAGGCGGCATACCTTTCTTAAAAAAACTTTTTGACAAAACGGTTTATAAGCTTTTTAAGGCTAATCCGAATTTTGATATAAGAAATCTGAAAAAAAATTCCGAAGGAAAACTTGAAAAACTTGAACTTCTGGTGAAAAACACAAAAGATGCCGGACAGAAGCAGTTCCTTGAAAATGTTTTAAAAAATGAAAATGTTCAAAAACTGTACAAAAGACTGCACGTTGCAAAGTTTATCACGGCAACTGCCGCTACTCTTGCAGGCTTGAGCGGGCTTATAATTTATAAACAAAAGACCACACAAAAGGAGCTTGAAGAAAAGTACAAAAAGAAAATGGAGCTTGCAAACGCCTGCAATAAAGAAATTAAGAAAAGCCCGGTATTTAATATGTTTCAGGGAAGAGGCGCGGAAACTTCTTTTAAGGGCGGCGGTGCGGCTAAATTTTTGTCAGGTTTTATGTACAATCCCGTTATGAATATGTCTATACTTGATGCGGGAATTACCGGAACAAGGCTTGCACTGGGCAGAGAGGGAGAAAGATTTGAAATAGGTTTCAAAGAAGGCTTCCAGATATTATTTATATACTGTCTTGCAAATCCTATCCAAAAGGGACTTGAGTGGGCAAGCGAGAAATTCCTTAAAACACCTATTAAAAATGAATATCAGCTTTTAAGTGATAAAAATCTTGCCAATTTGCTGCAGGATGAAAATCTTGAACAATCGATAAAAACACTTCTTAATGCAGATGACAAAGGAGTTCTTGAGTACATTTTTGAAAATGACAACAGTCTGACTAAAATGCTTAAAATCTCAGGCGAGATACCCACTCTTAAAGATAAAACAACCATAAACTCGCTTGCCGACATTGACACCGGTGTAATTAAAAAAGGTGTAAAAAATATCGACGAACTTTTAAAAGGGTTCTCCGATTACAAAGGCAAAGACCTTGCGGCATATCTTTCAAAGGCAAAGAATATAAAAGGCGTCTCGGTAATAGCAAATATTTTGATAGGTGCCGCGGCAATAGGAATTTTCCAGCCTATGGCAAATATAATTATGAGAAAGAAGCAAAATAACGGCGAGAGTATAAACCCCGCAATTAAAAAACTCGAGAAAGATATGGAACAAAAGTTTGCATTCAGCGGAACTTCCCCTGCTAAACCTCAATAAACAGGCGCCTGCCTACGATATTGGGTTTGCCGTTGTAGTACCCTGCAAAATATCCGCCCGTAACGGGTGTGTTTTTGCCGTATGTTTGCGACGAATTAAAACTTGAGCCTAAAAACGGGTTCTGGTCTTGTGCAAAAGGATTATAGCTTTTTTTGGCGCTGACGGGCGCGCTTTGCGTTGTTTGCATGGATTTTGTAATCATAGAAACAAGATTTGTAAGCATTTCATTCCTTTCACACGTTTATATATCTTCTATAATGTTTTTTAAAAATTTGTCTATATTTATTTTAGCGAATTATGAAGAAAAAAATAAAATAAAATATCAAAAAATCATCCATCCGGCGGGTATTTTTAAAAGGATAAAAATCTTCTTTTAAAAAATCTGTTAAAAATCATAAATTCATGCTAATATTTTGTTATATTGAAAAATATTCATATAAGAGGTACAGGAAGATTAATTATCTGATTTATATAATACTTGCGGTTTTGACAACAGCGCTTATAGTTTCGGCGATTTTAAACGTAAGACAGAGAACAAAACTTGAAGTATTTACGGAAAACGAAAAAAAACTACAGAAAGAATTTGAGGAAAAAGAAAGCTTCTTAAAGAAAGAGGCAATGATTGCCGCTAAAGAGCAGCTTCATTTTGAGCGCCAGAAGTTTGATGACGAGGTTCGTGAAAGACGCTCCGAAATCAACCGCCTTGAAAATTCTCTTATGAAAAAAGAAGAGCAATTAGAAGAGCGTGTTCAAAAGAATGTTGATAAAGAACATGAATTAAATAAAAAATACGATGAACTTCTGGATAAGGAAGACTATCTGGCGGAAATTGTCGCAAAGCAGCTTTCCGAACTTGAACGTGTTGCGCAATTATCGCGCGATGAAGCCAAAAACATGCTTTTAGAGCAGCTAAAAGCTGAACTTGCACAGGAGCAGGTGCAGTTAATCCGCGAAAATGAGCAAAAAATAAAAGAAACCGCGGAAGAAAAATCAAGAGAAATCCTTTCCCAGGTTATGCAAAGATGTGCAATAGAACAGGTTATAGAATCTACCGTTTCTGTTGTTTCACTTCCCTCTGACGAGATGAAAGGGCGCATAATCGGACGTGAAGGCAGAAATATCAGAACTCTTGAAACCCTTACAGGTGTGGATTTGATTATTGATGATACACCAGAGGCGGTTGTACTGTCTTCTTTTGATCCCGTAAGACGCGAAATTGCCCGTCTTACAATAGAAAAACTCATAGCAGACGGCAGGATTCACCCTGTCAGAATTGAAGAAGTCTATGAAAAATCCACAAAAGAAATTGAAAATAAAATGAAACAAGAGGGCGAGCGCGCGGCGCATGACCTCGGAATTATGAACCTTAACAAAGAGCTTACCAAGACTCTTGGACGCTTATATTATAGAACAAGCTACGGTCAAAATGTGCTTAAACACTCAATTGAAGTGGCGCAGATTGCAGGCATGCTGGCTTCCGAACTCGGGGCTGACGTGAATCAGGCAAAACGCGCGGGCTTGTTGCATGATATCGGTAAAGCCGTTGATCAGGAGCAGGAAGGCACCCATATTTCTCTGGGTGTTGAACTTGCACGCCGCTACGGTGAAAAAGAAGAGATTGTTCATGCAATTGAAGCACACCATGATGATGTTCCCGCGCATACACTGGTTGCGGCGCTTGTAAAAATTGCTGATACCGTAAGTGCAGGCAGACCCGGCGCAAGACGCGACACGCTTGAAATCTATATTAAACGCCTCAAAAAGCTTGAAGAGATTGCAAGCAGCTACGAGGGTATAAGACAGTCCTTTGCAGTTCAGGCAGGTCGTGAGGTTAGGGTTGTGGTTCAGCCCAATGTGTTTGACGATGCTGCAAGTGCCAAATTGGCGCGCGACATAGCTAAACGTATTGAGGATGAACTGGAATATCCCGGACAGATAAGGGTTACCGTTGTCCGCGAAGCTCGTGTTACCGAAATTGCAAAGTAAAAAATGTCTAAAGAGTTCAAAGTGCTTTTCCTGGGCGATATAGTAGGACGCCCCGGACGAGAAATCGTAAAAGAATTTTTAGAAGATAAAAAGTATACATCCGGCTGTGATTTTATTATTGTAAATGCCGAGAACGCATCTCATGGTTTCGGTCTTACCCAAAAAAACCATGATGAGTTTGTTGAATGGGGTATAGACTGCCTTACCTCGGGAAATCACATATGGGATAAAAAGGATGTCTTTTCTTATATTGATGAGTCAAAGGTGCTTATAAGGCCGTGCAATTACCCTGATGCCCAGGGGGTGGGTTTCAGGGTGTTTGACAATAAAATCGCAGTGATTAACATGCTTGGCAGGACTTTTATGCCCCCTGTCGACTGTCCTTTTAAAACGCTTGAAAATGTCGTTGCAAAATTAAGAGAGGACTATGATTTTGACAATATGATTTCTTTTGTGGATTTCCATGCCGAAGCAACGGCAGAAAAGATATGTTTTGCAAAATACGCGCAATCTCTCGGTATAAAAGCGGTTATAGGTACGCATACACATGTACAGAGCGCGGATGAAAGAATAATAGGCGGCACATGTGCTTACCTTACGGATGCAGGTTTTTGCGGCTCCTCGGAAGGTGTTATCGGCATGGATTATCAAAATTCGCTCAAACGCCTTACGACATCGCTTCCAGCTCGTTTTGACGTGGATGATTCGCCATACTCTCAGATTAATGCCTGCGTTATTTCTTTTGATAAAAAAACAGGCATTGCAAAAAAGATTAAAAGAATTAATTTTATAAGCGAGGTAAAGAAATGATAGAGAGGTAAAAGTGAAGATTGACTTGCACATTCACACCACCTACTCGGACGGGGCTTTTTCTCCGGAGCAGGTGGTTGACACAGCGCTTGAATGTAATCTTGACGTGATTGCACTTACCGATCACGACAATATTCTGTCGCATAAAATCGCAAATGATTACGTCAAGCAAAAGGGTTACAAGTTGGAAATCATTCCGGGAGTTGAGATTAACACTATTTACAAAGGTTATGAAGTCCACATTCTCGGGTATTTTATGGATACTTCCAACTCTGATTTTGTACAGCTTTTAAAAGATCAACAGCAGGCACGTATTAATCAGACTACAAAAATGGTTGAACTTTTGAATAAAAAAGCAGGCATCAGAATTAAGTTTGAAGACATCAAAGCTCTTGTTGCGCCCGGAGGCAGCATAGGGCGCCCGCATATTGCACGTGCAATTACAAATGCAGGCGGAGTTGCAAATGTAATGGAAGCTTATGCAAAATATATAAATGATTCATCTCCCGTTTATGTGCCGAGAAAAACGGTAAGCCCGCATGATGCGGTTGAAATCATATACGATGCAGGCGGGATACCTGTTTTTGCCCATCCGATTGATGTTGATATATCGGAAAAACTTACAAAAGAGCTCACAGGTTACGGCCTCAGGGGTATTGAAGCATACCACAGGAAACACTCTCCTGCTGTTGTAGAGTATTTCTCTACTCTTGCAGAGAAGTTCGGGCTTATAATAACGGGGGGTTCCGATTTCCATGCGCCATCCGTTAATCACGGATCAATTCTTATGGGAAAAAACTTTGTCCCCTCCTGGGTTTACGATGAGCTGATAAAAGAAAAAAAACGCATAGAAATGTTGTATTAATAAAGAAGACCCGTTTTTATTCGGGTCTTCTTTTTGGGTATAATTCGTTTCTTTTTATGAAAGATTCTATTTTTTTATACAGATTGTTTACATCTTCTTTTGTGTGGCTGTCAAAATCGTTTTCGTTTAATACGTAATAATGCACATTATCAGTGTCGGGGTCGATATAACACCTCAGATATCTTCCTTTGCTGTCTTGAATCTCCATACTTGTAAAGAGCTTAATTCCGCCCTCCTCATATCTTTCAAGGAAGCGCTCAAGATCTACTGTTCCGTCAGATATACAAGCAGAGGCGATTAAAAAGTCGCCTATGGCGGTGCCGGCGGAACTTACCGGTTTTATTCCGTCCACCGTTACTGGGTTTTGTGCATCCAGAACCCTTCCGTATTCATCGCAAAAAAGATTATGAAGTCCGATATAATTTGAATATCCGTTCGGCCCTTCAAAACTGAGGCTTACTTCTTCCACTTTTCCGCTGGAAATAATTCTTCCGATTTTTTCCTGGTCGTATGATGCGGAAGATGAAGGCAGAATTCCGCTGTTTGTGAAAAATTTTACACTGAATGTGTATTCCGCTTTCGGCTTTTTCTCCCAGGGGTTTTTCCTGTTGATAATAACAGGGTTATCCGTGATTCCGTAGTAGTTCATTTCATACGGACGATCACAGCAGTCAAAGAATATAAGACTTTCGACATTTCCGTTTTTATCAAATGTTTTTTCGCTTCTTTGTAGACTGTCCCTGCCGAACATGGTTTTTTTTCTGACTGTTTTGCCGTCTTCAAAATAATCCAGTCTTTTTGTGGGTCTGAACCTTTGTGTAAGGAAGGGCATGTTTTCTTCCACGCATTTTGGAAGATAAGGAGCTTTTTCAACCTCTTTATTTAAAAGCCATACTTCCGACATTTTTTTGTGAGTTTTTCTGTTTTTTATAACAAGGGTTGTGTCATCATACTTGTTCTGCCCTATGTGGTGCTGGGCGTACACTTCAGGTGTAAATGTAAATCTGTCCCAGACGGTGTATTCTTCGGGAATACTGTTATATTTAAGTAAATTTACATGCTTAATTTCAAGATTGTTTTCATCCGGATAGGAAAACTCATAAATCTTTTCGGGGTTTTCACTATCATCCGGTGTATATTTTTCAAGTTTTGTTAATTTGCCTTTTTCGTATTCAAGGATTGATTTTTTCCCGGTGCCTTCACCTTTGTATACTACTGTTCCGCTAAAGAGGCTGCCGTCTTTTTTTGAGTGCATAAAACCGTTCTTGTCGGCATAAAGTTCAGGCCTTTGATTTTTTTTCGCCATTTCTATATCTGCAAGTGCCATGTTTGCAAGCGCGTCCTGTGCGGAAGCGGTGTTGTTTTGTATCGGGCTGCTTGTATTATTTTGAGGATTGTTCCCTTTAAAAGCTGTATTTTTAAATGTTTTTGCCGTCAGAGGGGAAAATGCACCTATTGTATTCATTGATAACTCCTTATGGGGATATGCTTCTTTAAAACATGTGAAAAAATAAATTTACCTATTTTTATCATTTTGTTAAGAAAACTTAAATCCTGTTACATATTTGGATAATTATAAAGTGCAATGTAAAATGTATTATGTATAATTTACTAAGGGATATTATGACAAAAGTTGATACTGTAAATTCTGTAATTAAATTTCTTGAATTGGCCTTAAGCGAGGAGGGGCTTGCTTTTTTTCTTAATATAAAAAAATCTTTCGCCTCTGATGATGAGCTGCTTTTTGACTTTTTGCATAATTATTTAACAATCCAAAAAGGCGGCAGGGCACCCCTTGAAAATACCTTATATGCTGATTTTACGGTATACTTTGACCGTTTTTCGGCTATTCAGGGCGAGAGGAAAATATTGGAACAAATTGCCAGATATGCAAAGTATTTTCTCATGCTTCGTCTTGAATATATCGAAAATGAAAATTTTGCCAGAAGTATATCGGTAATTAACGCCTATGAAGCATGGGATGTATACCCTTTTCTTCTTGAGGTTATGGATGACTGGGAAAATGGCAGAATTGATGAGGGTGCTCTTTTAAATATGCTTAATATGGTTGAGGATCTTGCATATAAAAGATTGCAAAACGGCGAAGACACCGACTTAAGTTCTCTTGGCATGGATATAAACAAAATGCTCTTCAGCGCACGTCTTTATGACGAAAAAAGGAGCGCCGGCTGATGGCTGCATTTATTGATAAAGCAAAAATCAGAGTGGTTTCAGGCCGCGGCGGGAACGGCGCTGTTGCCTGGAGAAGAGAAAAGTTTGTTGATAAAGGCGGCCCTGCGGGAGGCGATGGCGGCTCGGGAGGCGATATATATTTTGTGGCGGATGAAAATATGTCCACGCTTCTGGATTTTACTTATAAATCCGTATTCAGGGCATCGGATGGTGAAAACGGAAGAAATAAAAACCAGCACGGGCATGGCGGAAAAAGCCTCTATCTCAAGGTTCCTGTGGGTGTTATAATAAGAGATTTAAAAACAGGAAAAATTATCGCCGATTTAAATGAACATGAAAAGACAGTTCTTGTTGCAAAAGGCGGCAGGGGCGGAAGAGGAAATGCAAGGTTTGCTACCGCACAGAAAAGAAGCCCCCAGTTTTGCGAGCCCGGAGAAGCTGCAGTGGAGCGCGAACTTGAATTGGAATTAAAACTTATAGCGGATATCGGGCTTCTTGGTATGCCAAATGCCGGAAAGTCAAGCTTTATAAGTCTTATAAGTTCGGCTAAGCCTAAAATTGCAGATTATCCGTTTACTACGCTTACGCCAAATCTCGGAGTAGTTAAAAAGCCTGACGGCGACGGTTTTGTAGTTGCGGATATTCCGGGTCTTATCGAAGGAGCCTCCGAAGGTGTAGGTCTTGGATATGAGTTTTTGCGCCATATCCAGCGCTGCAGATTTTTTGTTCATATAGTAGATATGAGTGCCCAAAACCCTCTTGATAATTATTTAAAAATTAATAATGAATTAAAAAAATACGACGAAGAGCTTTCAAAAAGGCATCAGGTGCTCGTTTTAAACAAATCTGACATAACGGATGAAAAAAGAATAGAAGAACTTAAAGAAGAGTTTCAAAAATACGATAAGGATATTTTTGTCATTTCATGTGCCGCATCCGAGGGCATAGAAACACTTTTAAACAGGCTTTATGTACTTATTGAACAAATGCCCAGGCATGATATTGAAGTTGAAACAGAAGATGATGACGGTTTTTGTGATAATGATGATTCGGCATTTGATATTACAAAACTTAATAAAAATACATACAGTGTTTCGGGCGGCAAACTCAAAAGATTGGTTGCGGTAACCGATATTAAAAATATTCAGCAGGTGAGAAGACTCTCAAATATTATGGACTCTATGGGGGTTTGGGCGGCACTTAAGAATCTGGGAATTAATAATGAGGACACTGTTATTGTAGAGGGCATGGAGATGATTTATGTCGATGAGTATTTCGGTGAATAGTTTTTTTGGAGGATTTTTTACAAAATTTGACGACAAGATGATATGAATATATGATAATAAATATTAAGTATGCATGTAAACTTAATATAGCATGGTAGAATAGCCAACGGACAGTATTGAAAGAAACAAATGTTTTTTGAGGACGAAAAGGAAAATTTAGACAATCTGGACAATCTTGATGATTTGGAAATCGATTTGGATGAAGATATCGATGACGAGTCAATCAGCTGGGAAGAGCTGCTAAAAGACAGCTCCGATGCTGCTGTTCCCCAGGCACCTAAAGCGGAAGTAAAACCGGAGGCAAAACCGGTCATACAAAGTATTAAAGAAGATAAGCCGCAGGAAGTTCAATCCGATGAAGAGGATATAGAAAACCTTATTGATTTTGATTCTGATTTGGAAGAAATCGATGAAGCGGAAGATATAGAGCCGGAGCCTGATTTGCCTGCGGACAAAAAAGATGCATTTGAAGTTTTCGGCGGAAATTCCGATGATGCGGATTTAGCTTCTGCCGATAATATTATGGATGATGACAGCCAGAGCATATTAAATGAACTGGATGAAATGGAATCTACGGTTGACCTCCCGGATGAGGACGATGAAGTTTCGGATGATGTTATTCCGGTGGTTGCAAAAGACTCAAGACAGCTTAATATACCCGCGATAGCAGGTATAGTCTTTGCTGCGGTTCTTGTTCTCGGCTCTGTTTTCTTTATATTTATCGGCCCTAAAAATGCTCCAGTGCAGAATCCGGATGTTGCGCAGAATATTCAGGAACAGCCCGCACAGCCGGAAACACCTGAAAATAAAGAAGAAGTCAATGTGCCCCCCGGCGAAGAGGAGCAAATCCCCGTTGTGGATGATAAAAGCGCAAAAAAACTTAAGCCCGAGAAAAAAATTGTGCTTGCAGTTGAAAGTGCCGGCAGAATTAACCCCTTCCTGCCCACCTTTGATGAGTTCAATAAAAATTACTACTCCGGAGTTCCCGCCCAGGTTCTTATGCCGCCCGAGTCGTACGGAAATGAGCCCGATGCGCAGGAGCTTATGAGAATTGCGGTTTCAGGTATTTTATTTGATAATGTAAAGCCTTCCGCAATTGTTACAATAAATGATGTTGACTATTTCGTTCAAAAAGGCGATATGGTTGATGACTATCAGGTTCTGGATATTAACCGTCAATCCGTTGTGGTTAAAAAAGGCACAAATATATACAAGGCGGGAGTCGGTGAAAGATTTAACCAGAATGTTACAATTGACGGCAGCGCCGTGTACGGTGCCGGCGGTGTAAGAAGATACACAAGTCCGTCAAATTACACATCGGCGTCGGATGTTGAAGTTCGCGCTGCGGATGGAAATTAATCAATGAAAACAATCTAGGAGTTCAAATAATAATGTTTACGCAAAAAACAAAAAGTATTGTTCAAAAGTTTACGGTTCTGTTGATGTTGTTTTCGCTTGTCCAGTCATCATGGGCAGGTTTGAATATTAAAAACACCGAACACAAAGTAAACGGGGAAAAGATTGCGTTTACTAATTTTGATATGCCCGCAAATTACTATCAGGACAGCTCATCTGATTCGGGTATTATGAATATCAACAACTATGTTGAAGAATATCACGGCCCGGTTAATTTGAACCAAGGTGTAAAAATTACGAACTCCGATGCCAAAATAAGCCTTTCTCTGAGAGATTCCGATGTCAAACAGGTTTTAAGAATGTTTGCCCAGAAAGCTGGAATTAACGTTATATTCCACAGCTCTGTTTCGGGCAAGGTAACACTGGATCTTGTAAATGTCACGCTTAACGATGCCTTTCTTATGGTATTGCGCTCTGCCGAGCTTACCTATGTTATGGACGGCAAAAATCTCATAGTTGCCTCAAATGCACAGGGTACAAAATTAAGCTTTACAAAACAGTCCCTAACAATAATTCCGGTTAAATATGAAAGAGCGCAAAATATTGCTAATTTCCTGAATAATAACGTATTTGGCGCAAATATTACAGGTCTTTCCAATGATAAAATCGTTACATCCAATCCTGCCACAAATGAGATTATGCTTTTCGGCTCGCAGAATGATGTGGAGATTGCAAGACAAATAGTGGAAAAACTGGACAGAAAGCCTATGATTAACACATTTAAGGTTAATCATACAACTCCCAAAGAAATGGCTATGCTTTTGTGCAGTACTTTTGTCGAAGTAAACAAAGAAGTGTCCACAGAGGAGGAAGATGATCTTGCCGAAGAGGACGACGAAGATGATCAAATGGACGAAGACGAGGAAATTAAAAAAGTAAAACTCGGCAGCGGTATTGTTGCTTGCCGTGCAACCGAAGAAGTGGTAAGAGGCGACTCGGAGAATACAACAACATCCAGCTCCGACAATGAAGAAGGAGCAATTAAAATGTTTTCTTCCGCTCCGCTTTCAATTGTTTACTTCCAGGATTTAGGTACGATAAACGTAAACGGCGGCTCGTATGAGCAGGTAAAAGTTATTAAGGAGTTTATAGAACAAAACGACAAAAAACAGCCCATGGCTTATGTTGAAATGTCGGTTATTGAGCTTAATGAAACAGGTTCAAAAGAGTTTGCGAACGAATGGAACCTCTGGACGCCTTTCATAAGCTTACAGTTTGATACTTCGCAGGGATTGAGCACAAATGCCAATCACCCTACATTCTTTATGGGCGACAGATACGATGTTGTGAACTCCGAAAACCCGAGCGAGGTAAGATATACCGTTGATAAATACAGGGGAGATTCCACTCTTGTATACAGACTCAGATATCTTGTTCAAAATGGTAAGGGCCGAGTGCTTACCAATCCTAAAATTATGGTTACCAACGGTCAAAAATCAACGATTGATATGACATCTGACTATGTAAAAACTGTTAAAACAGAACTTATTACAACAATTGATAATGCCGGTATGTCAAGAACATATGAAGTCGGCGACGATGAGGGCTTAAAAATCGAGCTTGTACCGTTTATCAGTCCCGATGGTTATGTTTCTTTAAACATTAAACCGGAGTTTGCAACTATTAAAGAAAGAGTTTATGCCCCCGGTCAGAGCGGCGAAGACGAGCTTCAGGCTACACTTCTTCAAAGACGTGATTTGTCGCTTAATAATATAAGAATCAAAGACGGCGAGACACTTGTTCTTGCAGGTATGATTAAAGAAAACGAAACACAGCAAACGACAAAAATACCTGTTCTGGGCGACCTCCCGCTGGTTGGTGTGTTCTTTAGAACTTCATCTAACCAAAAATCCAAAGAGGAGCTGGTTATCATGATAACTCCGCACATTGTATACTCCTCTGACGATATCGCAGACATTAAACCTGTAGATTTATAAAATTAAAATGACCAATGATTTATTAGACAAACTTATAAAAAAGATTAATTTTGAGCATGCCAACAACTTTGAGCTGGCTGTTGCCAAGGAGTACTCTTTTGTCCCTATAAATGTACAGGGGGACTCCTTTTTTGTTGCGGTTTCGCCTGATGCCGATAAAGAAAAAATAATTGAATACATAAAGCCTATTGTTGATAAAAAGGTTGAGTTCATTTTTCTTTCAAAACAAAATTTCGACACATTATTTGAAGGTTTTTTAAAGAAATTTTCTTCCACTTTCGGCTCTGTTCTCTCGGATGAGACAGCAAATAACCCCTTTGGAGATGTTGCTTTTGAGGCACAGGATTCTTCCAGGAAAGAACCTAAGGATGATACCGTTGTTCATGAAATAGACGATGATGAGCTCAATTTTTACGATGAAGATGATTCGATAGATATTTCAGAAGATTCGATTTCTCTTGATGACGATGAGGACGTGTCTGCGCCCTCTCAAGACACGGATGGTACTCTTTTAACACAGGATAACCCTGATGAAACAGAACAAGATGTAATTCAGGAGAAAAAAGATCCTGAGGTCAGAGGCAATATCAATGCTGTAGATGCGCCCACTACAAAAAAAATCGGCGAAATTTTAATTGAAGAAGGCCTTATTAATGATAAGCAGCTTACCATGGCGCTTGCGGAAGCAAAAGTGCTCGGCATACCGCTTGGTTCTGTGCTTGTCAAAATGGGTTTTATTACCATTAAGGAATTAAAAGAAGCGCTCGGTGCGCAAATGGGTGTCAAGCTTGCTTCGGCAGAGCAGCTAAAGGCGCTGCCTACGGCAATATCTATTTTGCCGGAGGACTTTGTAAGGGAAAATAAGGTAATTCCGCTCAGCATGACTGATAAGTCCCTTGTTGTCGGTATGGTTGACCCGGGTAACTCTAAAACTATAAACGAAATAGTTTATCAAACGGGCTTAAAGCCTACTGTTATAATGGTTACTCATTATGAGTACGAGAACTTCTTAAAGACTTATTATGAAAACGAAAAGGAAACTGCAAACAAGCTCCTTGAAGAAATTGCCCAGGAAAAGTCTGATGTTGTAGAAGACGGTTCTCTCTGGGAACAGGTAGAAAATGAAATTCAAGACACCTCGGGTACGGTTGCAAAGTTTGCAAACAAAATTGTCACTCTTGCAATTGATCAGAAAGCGTCAGATATTCACATAGAACCGCGCCTTGTGGGGTATGTGGTTCGTTTCCGTATTGACGGTACTTTAAGAGAAGTGTTGAAAATCCCTGCAAAAGTCGACTCTGCCGTAGTTTCACGTTTTAAGGTGCTTGCGCGTATGAATATTGCAGAACACAGGCGCGCGCAGGACGGTAACTTTTCCATTAAATATAAAAAAAACCAGCATGATTTTCGTGTAAACACTCTTCCTGTCGGCAATAAAGAAAAAATGGTAATAAGGGTTCTTGCTCCTGCGATTACCGATTCAAATAACGATAAAGAAATCAAAATCGACGGTATTTCACCGGAAGACAGAAAAAAGATAGAATATCTGATATCTCTTCCAAACGGCATTGTTCTTACCTCGGGTCCTACAGGTTCAGGTAAAACAAGTACGCTGTATTCGCTTATAAGAACTCTTAACTCGGAAGATGTCAACATTACGACTATTGAAGATCCTATAGAAATTAAAATGGACGGTGTTAACCAGTCTGCGGTCAACCCCAAGGCGGGTATTACTTTTGCAAACTGTATGAGAGCAATATTAAGGCAAGACCCTGATATTATTCTGGTCGGTGAAATTCGTGACTTTGAAACTCTTGAAGTTGCAATATCTGCGTCACTTACGGGTCACCTTGTATTAAGCACCATTCACACGAACTCCGCAGCCGCCACCATTACAAGGCTTATTGAAATGGGTGCAAAAGACTATTTGATTTCTTCAACCGTAACGGGTGTTATAGCCCAAAGGCTTGTAAAAAAACTCTGTCCCGAGTGCAAAGTTGCCTATAAACCGACAGTTGAAGAAGCAAAGAAAATTTTAACCAATCCCGAAGATATTAAAAGGTTAACCGAAACAACAATATATAAAGCCGGCGGCTGCCCTTACTGTAACGAAACCGGATACTCGGGCAGGACGGGTGTTTTTGAAATTATGCTCATAAACAAAGAAATGAAAAAAATGATTGCACAAAGGGCGCATGATGTCGAGCTTGAAGATTATGCCATAAAACATGGTATGAAAACCCTTAAAATGTCATGCCTTGAGCATATTTTAAACGGAGTTACAACAATAGATGAATTCGTAAGAATTCTGGGCCTTGCAAGCGAAGAGTAGAGGTGTAGATGCCAACATTTTCATATATTGCACTAAAAAATAATAAGGATATCGTCAAAGGCAAGGTTGATGCGGCTGATGCCCGTTCTGCGCGTGAAGCGGTTAAAAAAATGGGGCTTTTGCCTACAAGAATTACGGATGATTCCGTAAATGATAAAGCTGCCCAGCAGGCGGCGGTTAAAAATATTCCGCTTTCAAAAATCAGGTCTTTTTCACTTAAGGATAAGATTGAGTTTACCCAGACACTTCAAATACTGACATCTACGGGTATTCCTATTATTGAAACGCTTGTATTCCTTGAGAATAACGCCGAGTCAAAAGCAATAAGAAGTGTTGCACATGAACTGAGAAGAAATATTATTGTAGGCGGCTTAACGCTTGCCGAAACTCTTGAAAGGCACAGGAAAATATTCGGCAGGGTGTTTGTGGGTCTGGTTAAAGCCGGTGAAGATTCAGGTGAACTGGATAAGACCCTGACACGTATGCTGGAGCTTTTAAAGAAGCAGGATGATGTTAAAAGCAAGGTTATAGGCGCGCTTGTCTATCCTATATTTGTAATTTTGCTTGCCTGTGTTGTTGTAACTGTCATGCTGGTGTTTGTATTTCCGGCTTTTAAAGACATGTTTGATAATCTCGGGCGCGAGCTGCCTATGATGACACAGATTTGTATGTCATTAGGTCTTTTTATCAGAAAATTCTGGTTTGTGCCAATTGTTTTTATAGTTTTTCTTGTGCTTGCAGTTAAACATATTTTGGCAAACGATGTTACAAAACGCCCTGTGGACAGGTTTTTCCTTGAAGTTCCGCTCTTGTCCGATTTGCTTAAATATGCAAACTACTCAAACTTTCTTGCGGTTTTACAGGTGGCATACGAGGCTGGTATTCCTATTGTTGACTGTCTGTATCTTGCCAATATGACACTTGATAACCTTGTTTTAAAAGACGCTATACTTGCTGCTACCGCAAAAGTGCAGCAGGGTGTGCATTTGTCAGTCGCGCTCAGAGCGTCCAATCAAATCCCGAATATGATGACATTTATGATAGCAACAGGCGAACAGTCAGGTCGTCTGGGCGAGCTGCTTCATCACTGTACAACGTTTATTGACCAGAGATTAGACGGTATTATAGATAAATTTACAAAACTTGTTGAACCGGCAATGTTGATATTTATAGGTGCAATAGTACTGTTTCTGGCGCTATCTCTCTACATGCCCCTTTTCGCCGCTTACGGTTAAAAACCCGCGCCGCTTGAATCGTGACGCGACGCGTCCGATGAAAGCAAGCGGGCATAAGGATGTGAGCACATGCACAGCGGCGATGAGCCGGTGGGCTTGTGCGACACTGGACTACCCGCACCGCTTGAATCGTGACGCGACGCGTCCGATGAAAGCAAGCGGGCATAAGGATGTGAGCACATGCACAGCGGCGATGAGCCGGTGGGCTTGTGCGACACTGGACTACCCGCACCGCTTGAATCGCGACGCGACGCGTCCGATGAAAGCAAGCGCGCGAAAGAATAAAATAAATTCGCGCAGCACCTTTTTTGTGTTATTATTTGATAGTAAAACACAAGATTTTAAGGAGTTTTAAAATGAGCAGAAGACCTATTATTGCAGGAAACTGGAAAATGCACAATAATCGTGCTGAAAGCGCAAAACTTGTATGTGCAATTAAAGAAGCAATCGGTGAGATTGACAAAGACGCGCTTCCCGAGGTTGTTGTGGCTCCCGTATTCACTTCACTTGGCACGGTAAGCGAAAATATTTGCCATTGCGGCTGCGAAAGAATTAAACTTGCGGCTCAAAACTGCTACTATGAGCCCAAAGGCGCTTTTACGGGTGAAGTTTCGATTGATATGATTAAAGACTTTGACGCTAAATTCATTATTATCGGTCACTCCGAGCGCCGTCAGATATTCTTCGAAACAGATGAAATGATTAACAAAAAAGCAAAGGCAATTATTGAAGCAGGACTTACTCCCATTATCTGCTGCGGTGAAACTCTTGAGCAGCGCGAGTTGGGTGTTACGGATTCCCATATTGCTTCTCAAATCGTAAAAGCTCTTGAGGGTATCGCACCCCAGGATGTTGCAAATGTTGTTATAGCTTACGAACCTATCTGGGCTATCGGAACAGGAAAAACATGCGACAGCGCGGAAGCAAACAGAGTAATTAAAGGTATCAGAGCAACTCTTGCCCAGGTTGCAGGAAAAGAAAATGCAGACAAAGTAAGAATCCTTTACGGCGGTTCCGTTAAACCTGAAACTATTAAAGAACAGATGGCGCAATCAGATATCGACGGTGCTTTAGTTGGCGGCGCAAGCCTTAAGGCCGACAGTTTTGTTGAAATTATCAAAGGCGCTATGTAGAAATCTTTTGACAATAGTTAAACAGCCCCATAAAAGGGGCTGTTTTTATTTTGAAATTACGAAAATTACTTCCTCTGAAAAAAAGTTCGTAATTGTCCTTATGAGTATTCCGCTCCTTGCCTTTTTTCTTGTCAGATAAATTGATTCTTCAATTTTAATATTTCTTTTTTTGCAAAATTCAAAAAAATCATTCACCGTTAAAAGGTGGATATTGGGTGTATTGTACCATTCGTAGGGAAGCGCTCTGCTCTTTGGCATTTTGCCTTTAAAAAACAGGTAAAATCTTACCTTCCAGTATGCAAAGTTTGGGAAACTCACAATAGAGCGTTTTGCAACTCTCAGCATTTCATTTATAACAAGTTCCGGGTTGTTTGTTGACTGCAGTGTCTGATTTAAAATTGCATAGTCAAAACTTTTGTCGGGGAATTGTTTCAAACCCTTGTCAAGGTCGCCCTGAATGACGCTTAAACCTTTTTCAAGTGCCTCGATAACGCATTTTTCGTCAATCTCGACACCCGTGCCTTTGACTTTTTTTTCATCAACAAGCATTTTAAAGAGCGCGCCCGAGCCGCAGCCAAGGTCAAGTATTTTGGAATTTTCTTTTACAAGTTTTACAATTGCACTGTAGTTTAGCATTTTAGCCTTTCAAAAAACTTTCAATAATTTTTGTCTGTTTTTCCCATTCTATTAAAAATGCGTCATGTCCGCAGCCGCTTTTAAGCTCCACGAAAGATACTTCCTTATCAGCCTTTACGAGTGCTTCCACCATTATTTTTGCCTGTTCGGTTGAAAAAAGCCAGTCAGAGGTGAAAGATATTATAAGGAATTTTGAATTTGTATTTTTAAAAGCGTTTTCAAGCGAGCCGTATTTTCTTGCAGGGTCGTAGTAGTCAACAGCTTTTGTGATGTAGAGATAACTGTTTGCGTCAAACCTGTCGACAAAAATTCTGCCCTGATGTTCAAGATAGCTTTCCACCTGAAAATCAACGCCAAAGTCAAAAGAAGGCTTGTCTTTAAAATCTCTGCCGAATTTATTGTGCATAGCTTCTTCGCAAAGATAAGTTATGTGCCCTACCATCCTTGCAATACTTAATCCCTGTTCGGGATGCTCGCCGTGGTAGTAATTTCCGTTGTTAAAATTTTTATCCGATATAATGGCGTTTCTGCCTACCGCATTAAAGGCTATTCCCTGTGCCGTGAGCCTTGGAGTGCAGGCGATAATAATTGTTGATTTTACCATATCGGGATATGTTATAGACCACTCAAGAGCCTGCATGCCGCCCATAGAACCGCCCACTACAATAAGTTTTTTTACGCCGAGGTGGTCGATGAGTTCTTTTTGAACTTTTATCATATCGCCAACGGTAATTACGGGAAAATCAAGCGCATACTCTCTGCCTGTTTTGGGGTTAATTGAAGAAGGCCCCGTTGTGCCCTTGCAGCCGCCTAAGACGTTTGAACATATTACAAAAAACCTTCTTGTATCAAAGGCTTTTCCGTCCCCTATCATTGTATCCCACCAGCCGGGTTTTTTATCATCTTTTGAATGATAATGCGCGGCATGTGCATCAGCTGTCAGGGCGTGGAGAATCAAAATGGCATTATCGCCCTGTTTGTTAAGCTTCCCATATGTTTCATAAGCCACCTGAATGTCTTCAAGCTCTTTTTGGCACTCAAGTTTAATCGGTTTATCTATTTTGTAATACTCTGTTTTAACAAGAATCTTATCTTCCATAACAAGGGTATTGTAGCATAATCAAATAAAAGTTTACTTTTATGTAAACTTTAGTATAAATTTTGTAAAAATAGCAAAAGTTTTTTTAAAAGCTGCCGATAGTATGAATACAAGACAACACATATAGGAAAAATTTATGGAAAACTTTAGAAACCATAATGGTGAAGGCGAAGATTCAGGAGTATCTATCTACTCACGCTCAATAAATCTCCTTGATGACGATCCGCTCGAGGAAATTTTTGCGCTTAATCTCGGTGATTTTTTAACCGAACATTTAATCAATCCAGAACTTGCGCATAAAATCGGAGATAAAGTTCGCGATAAAAACGAAAGTCTTAAGGAGCAGTTAAGAGAGCTTGTTTCCATATACTCCATAGACAATACCCTTTCGCTTTTAGGGTTTAAAAATGACGAAGATTATGTGATTTATAACTCCATTGCAAAGACAATCAAACTCATGCTCTCTCTTGAGGAGTGCAATATTTATCTTTGCAATAAGGGTGAAGAGCTTAAGCTTCGCGGTAATTCAAACGATGAAATCAACACGGAAGTTGAAGATTATATTCTAAAATGCCACAGGGATGAAAGCGACATTGTTTTTGAGCGCGAAGGCAGACAGATAAGTGTTTTCCCTATGAAAAACAACTTTGAATGCATAGGTTCAATTGAAGTGGTCAGAATGACTGACAAGCCTCTTGAAGAGCAGTTTGCACAGCTCATTAAAATAACCGCGGGGCTTTTTGTGACTTCTCTGGGCTTGCAAAAACTTATAGACGAGGTAAGGCGTCTTATTTCACAAAAAGTTGTGTCAACTTCCGAGCTTCAAAATCTGCGTGCCCAGCTGACGGCGATTATAGGCGATCTTGGCGACCAGCAGCAGGCTTTTGTTGAAAAACTTGCATATGCGGTTGACTGCAAGGGTAAATATAAAAATGACCACTCAAGAAGGACTGCGGAACTCTCGCGTGAAATATGCCATTATCTCGAGTTGAATGAAAAAACGACAGATTTGATATATTATGCCGGACTCTTGCAAAATATCGGCAAAATTACATTAAGTGATGACCTGTTCTCTAAAAAAGAAAAACTTACAAAAGAAGAATGGGAAAAACTGCAAGAACACCCTAATGCAGGTGTCAGCCTGCTTATGAATATAAACTTTATGTCGGAAGTTGTTCCCTATATTCACTACCAGCGCGAACGCTGGAACGGACAGGGTGCGCCGGAGGGTTTAAACGGACACTCCATTCCTTTCGGTTCAAGGATTATTGCCGTGGCGGATGCATATTGCGCACTTCTTGAGGACAGACCGCAAAGAGCGGCGCTTGGCAATGAAGAAGCTCTTGAAATATTAAAAAGTGAAAGCGGAATCAAGTGGGATCCTGTTGTTGTGGATGCGCTTGTAAAATTAAAATCATAAATTTAAGCATAAGTCAAAAAGTTAGACACTCCCTTTATTTTAAGGGAGTTTTCTTTATCTTTTTGCGTTTTTATTTCTATGTGCGGGATATCCGTAGATAAAATAAATTACCACACCTATTAAAATCCAAACAGGAAAAAGAGTGGATGATGTTTTAAGTGTTTTAAGAGAATATACAATTAAACCTCCGCAGAAAAAGATTCCCAAAATGGGAAAAAGAGGTACAAAGGGTACTCTAAAGGGTCTCGGTCTGTCCGGGTCGGTTTTTCTTAAAATCATAACTATAATGCAGATTATGATAAATGATGTAAATGTTCCAAAGTTGCATAATTCCGCCGAGATATTTAAATCCATAAATACCGAGCCTATTATTACTATAAGACCGCAAATCCAGGTAAGAAGATTGGGTGTTCTTGTTTTTTTGTTTACTATTCTGAGTGAGCGCGGAATGAATTTATCGCGGCTCATGGCATAAAGTATTCTTACCGTACCCAGCTGATATACAAGCAATACGGAAGTAAGACCGGCTATTGCACCCGCTGATATAAAGCCCGCAAACCAATCTTTACCGACGTAGTGCATGGCATGTGCTATGGGGGCTTGAATATCGATAAGTTTAAACGGAACCATGCCTGTTAAAACAAGCGCTACACTGATATATAAAACCGTACATATGCAAAGCGTTCCTAAAATGCCTATGGGAATATCTTTTTGCGGATTTTTGGTTTCTTCTGCGGTAGTGGATATGGCATCAAAACCTATGTAGGCAAAAAATATCAAAAACGCGCCCATAACAACGCCCGAAAAACCGTTTGGCATAAAAGGCGTCCAGTTTTCAGGCTGAACATAATGCGCACCCACAAAAATAAAGGTCGAGATTATAAAAAGATTTATTGCAACCATAACCCCTGCAAAGCGGGTTGACTCCTTAATCCCCTTGATGAGTATGAAAGTTAAAAGTACAACTATAAAAATTGCGGGCAGGTTAATTGCAAACGGAATTTTATCGAAAATATAGGGAATTTTATCATGAATATCAAGTCCGTATTTGTCGCACATAATTGAAATTGAGCGGTAATCGTTTCTGAGCCAGAGGGGAAAATTTGTAATAAAGGCGGGCAGTATGTGTTTAAAACCTTTTAAAAATTGTGCAAAGTATCCGCTCCATGCGCTTGCAATTGTAATGTTGCCTATTGCATATTCAAGCATTAAAATCCAGCCGACAATCCATGCCATAAACTCGCCCATTGTAACGTAAGTATATGTATAAGCAGAGCCTGCAATCGGGAACATTGCGGCAATTTCGGAATAGCAAAGAGCCGAGAAGATACTTGCAACCGCAGCAAGAACCATTGAAATTATAATGGCAGGGCCTGCACCGGCGCCTTCGGGGCCGCCTACAATTGCGCTTCCTATGATTGTAAAAATTCCTGTTCCTACAACGGCGCCTATACCGAGAATAATAAGGTCAAAGGCACCGAGCGTTTTTTTGAGGTCTGACTTTTTTGCCGTTTCTATTACTTCATCTGCAGATTTTTTTTCCAGTGCATTGGCGCTAAAATTCTTAAGACCGCCAAGCACCGAGTTTAAGATACTATTTTTCATCTTTTTCGACTTTTCTCTGTTTTTTATATCCGTAGCTAAAATATATTAATACTCCCAAAACCAGCCAAAGCGGAAAAAGGAATCTTGAAGTTGTTAAAAACTGCATTGAATATATCATAAGTCCGCCGCAGCATAAAACCCCAAAAATAGGGAATAAGGGTGAAAACGGCACTCTAAAGGGCCTCGGTCTTTCAGGGTCGGTTTTTCTTAAAATTATTACCGCAATGCAAACAATAATAAATGATGTAAAAGTTCCAAAGTTGCAAAGCTCTGCAGCAGTTGAGATATTTAAAAACATTGAACCTAAAATACAGATTAATGCTACCATAATTGTTATTATATGAGGTGTTTTAAACTTTTTATGCACCGTTTTTAAAATTGAAGGCAGGTAATTATCACGGCTCATTGCAAACAGGATTCTTGTGCCTGCAAGCATAAGAACCAGAAGTACCGAAGTTAAGCCTGTTAATGCACCGAGCGAAATAAGCCCTGCCACCCAGTCCTGACCGACAGCGCGCATGGCATGTGCTATGGGGGCGTGGGTATCAATCTGTCCGATGGGCACCATGCCTGTTAAAACAAGTCCCACAAGGACATAAACCACTGTGCATGTTGCAAGAGAGCCTATGATACCTATAGGCAGGTTTTTCTGAGGGTTCTTTGTTTCTTCCGCCGCAGTTGCAATAGCATCAAAACCTATATAGGCAAAGAAAATTATAAAAGCACCCATAAATATGCCTTCAAAACCGTTAGGGGCAAAGGGCACCCAGTTTTCAGGCCTGACGTAAAACGCACCCGTAAATACAAAAAGTGCTATTACGGCAAGCTTTATAACTACCATAATGCCTGCCATATTTGTGGATTCTTTAATTCCTTTGATTAAAATTGCCGCCATAAGCACAGTTATTAAAAGTGCGGGAACATTAAAGCATATCGGAATGCCCGCAAGGGAAGGTATGACGCTCGAGGGGTCTATTCCCTGTTTGCTCAGAAGCGAAACGGCGCTTGAATAGTCATTTATAAGCCATACGGGAGGATTTGTAATAAATGAAGGCAGGAAAGGAAAGCCCTTTAAAAACTGTATCAGATATCCGCTCCATGCGCTTGCAACTGCAATATAACCCACAAGATATTCAAGCATCAGAACCCAGCCTACAATCCAGGCTAAAAACTCGCCCATTGTGGCATAAGTATATAAATACGCAGAACCCGCCGCAGGAATCATTGAGGCAAATTCACTGTAGCACATGGCAGAAAATACACAGGCAAGCGATGCCAGAATCATTGATAAAACAAGAGCAGGGCCGGCGCCTGCGCTCTCGGGCGAGCCTGCGGCAGCTATGCCTACGACCGTAAAAATACCCGAACCTATAATTGCGCCTACACCCAGAATTATAAGGTCAAATGCGCCGAGCGTTTTTTGCAGCCCGCCTTTGTTGGCGCTTTCAATCATTTCATCGGGATTTTTTGTTTTAAATAAATTTTTTACAAATGTACCGATTGCTCCGACTTCAAGTTTTTCTTCGCACCCGTTGTGCAAATCGTTGTTAATCTCTCTCATGCTTAAAGATTTTTCCTATCTACTTTTTAAGTAAAGGAAAACCAAGGCTCTCCCTTTGTTGTACGTATAATTTAGCGACAGCTGCCGCCATTGTCCTTACTCTGTTTATGTAATTTACTCTTTCGTCCTTGCTTATAACCCCTCTTGCATCAAGAAGGTTAAAAGTGTGGGAGCATTTTAAAACCCAATCGTACGCGGGAAGCACAATGCCTGCTTCAAGCGAAGAAAAAGCCTCCGCCTCGCACAGGTCAAACATTTTAAATAATCTTTCGGGGGTTGAGAATTCAAAATTGTATTTGGATTGCTCAATTTCATTTTGCAAATAAATATCGCCGTATTTTAGGCTGTTGTTCCACATGACATCGTAAACCGAGTTTACATTTTGCAGATACATTGCAATACGCTCTAAACCGTAAGTAATTTCAAGCGCAACAGGTTTGACTTCAAGTCCGCCCACCTGTTGAAAGTATGTAAACTGGGTAATTTCCATACCATCCAACCAGACTTCCCAGCCTACTCCGGCTGCGCCGAGTGTGGGGCTTTCCCAGTTGTCCTCAACAAATCTTACGTCATGTTTTGATAAATCTATACCTATGGCTTCAAGCGATTTTAAATAAATATCCTGCGCGTTATCGGGTGAAGGTTTTAAAATCACCTGATATTGAAAATAGTGCCCCAGACGGTTGGGATTTTCCCCGTATCTGGCATCTGTCGGACGTCTGCATGGTTCAATCATTGCAACACTGTAAGGCTCCGGCCCGAGCGACCTTAAAAATGTGGCGGGATTCATAGTGGAAGCGCCTTTTTCAATGTCGTAGGGCTGCTGAATGATACATCCGCAGTCAGACCAGTATTTAGACAGATTTAGTACAAGTTCCTGAAATGTTATAGTCATAGTTTAAATTCTATTACAAGGGTAAAATTTACGCAAATTAAGATTTCGTTAAGAGTGCCCGAAGTGCACAACGGCAGAACGGACACTCTTAAAAATTTTATGAATTTCTGTTATCGTAATCGATTCTTCCGATTAGTTTGTTTAGTCTTTTAGCCACATCTTTAAACTGTTCAATGCTCAGACTTTGAGCACCGTCAGAAGATGCATGATCGGGGTCGTGGTGAACTTCAATCATAAGACCGTGTGCACCGGCGATAAGGGCTGCTTTACCCATGGGCTCAATTAAATAGCGCTTTCCGGTACCATGTGAGGGATCCACTATTATAGGCAGGTGCGAGTATTTTCTTATAATCGGAACGGCAGCAATATCAAGAGTATTTCTTGTGTAATCGTTATCAATTCCCTTGATACCTCTTTCGCAAAGGATAACATTCGGGTTGCCGTTATATACAACGTATTCGGCCGCAAGTAAAAATTCCCTTATGGTTGCAGCGGCGCCGCGTTTAATCATAACGGGTTTATCTATTTTACCCAGAGCTTTGAGCATTTTGAAGTTTTGCATATTTCTTGCGCCGACCTGCAGTACGTCGGCATATTTGCACACAAGCGGAATGTCCATGGTGTCCATAATTTCCGTTACCACAAGCAGGCCCGTTTTTTCTCTTGCCTGGGCAAGGTATTGAAGCCCTTTTTCTTCCAATCCCTGAAAATCATAGGGCGAGGTTCTGGGCTTAAATGCGCCGCCCCTTAAGAACTGGCAGCCCATTTCTTTTGCAGCCTGTGCAACTTTTAAAAGACCTTCAAAATCTTTTTCCACGCTGCAGGGGCCGGCCATAATCACCGGGCGCTCAAGCCCGCCTATTTTTACGCCGTTTTTAAATGTTATTACGGTATCTTCTTCTTTTGTACTTCTTGAAACCAGTTTATAAGGCTCCTGAATAATTTTTACCTCGTGCACGCCGTCAATAGAGTTAATACTGGACTGGCTGAGTTTGGCTTTGTCCCCCAAAACCGCAACAACGGTCAGGTGCTCGCCTCTGTTTATATTGACTCTGAGGCCTTTTGACTGAATGTAATCGACAACGCGGTTGATTTGTTCTTCGGTTGCCTTTGGTTCCATAACGACAATCATGTTATATACTCCAACTTAGTACTGTTACAGAAAAATATTAAAGCACAAAAACCCTCTTTTTGGGAATTTTTGTGCTTTTAAAAGTTTATAAAACTTATTATTTTTTAATCTTTATCCTCATCTTTCTCATCATCATCGTCATCGTCGTCTTTGTCGATTTTGGATTCAGGATTTACTTTTTCTTTTTCTTCCTCTTTATTTGGTGCACTTGCGGGCTTGTTTTCGCTTGTGTTTTCGGGGGCTTTTTTGTCTTCGGTTTTGTTTTCTTCTTTTGTATTTTTATCCGGTGCGCTCTTGAGTGTTTTTTCCTTTATAAGCTGTACTATTTTTCCTGCAACAGGCACCATAAGAACTGTTACAAGGAATCTTACCGTGATTGAGAAGATTGTAAGAGATTTTGCTTTTTCGACGCGTTTTGTGTAGTCTCTCAGACCCTTTCTGAATTCTTTTGAATTCAGAATGTCTTTTCCGAGTTTTGCAATACCTTCTTCTCCGCCTTCAAGTACTTCCGGAGCTTTTTCTATTACTTTATCAAGCACTTCTCTGCCTTTTTGTTGATAGAAAGCGCCTTTTACTCTGTCCAGGAATACGTCGCTGGCTTTGTCTATAAGTGCCGCCATTGTAGAAGATACGGCGGTAACCGTTATATTATTAACCATAAGAGGCATTTTGCGCTCTTCAGGTATTTTTTCCGATTTTCTTGTGTTGTTTACATAAAAGAAAGTAATTGCAAATGAAGCCAAATCGGCCATTCTTGCAGAAGGTTTTTTAAAGTGGTTTAAACCCTCCACAAGTTTTTGTGAAAGTTTTGTGTTGCTTGCTCTTCCTATTACATGTCCGATACCGTCTGTGATTCTGTCATATATCGGCCCCATTTCTTTTGCGTCTTTGCCTGCTTTGGGAAGAACATCGCCGAAAGATTCTTTAATAGAAGAATTTATAACATCAAGAACTTTCTGAGAGTATTTAGCCTCGCTGCCCTTGAAGTTTGGTTGAATGTTTTTATATGCCATAGCGGGAGTTATTTTCATTTTATTGCACCTCCCGCAAATTGTTTAAATACCTGTTCATTTTCGTTTAATTTCAACTGTGAGTGCTGTTGTATGATTTCATTAATTTTTGCTTCTTTTTCAGCTTTCTTTGCGGCATTTTTCTTGCCGAAGAGGAAATTAAGCAGATAGGGCATAAAAGCAATTGTAATGGCTGCTTTTGTCGGAGTAATGGCAAGGTCTGCAACTTTTTTGTAGAAAGTTGAGTATGCATCTGCGAGATATCCGCCCATAATATCTTTTCCGTCTTTTGTCTTGCCGACCACAATATCTTCCCACTTGGGATCGATAAGTTTGGCGTATTCGGGGTTGATTTTAAACTTGGCCATATTCTTGGTGACCTTTTTAACGCTTTTTGATATGGGCGTGAGGATAATTGAAGACAGCACAAAGCCGGTTACTGCGGCTACAAAGTTTTTGGTTGCAGCCATTTGCTTGTCTTCTTCTTCCGCTCCGGGCATTGCAAGTACACATATGGGCTTTAGGAGGCCTGCAAGAAATATGGTGATAATATTTTCAAAAAGTGCTTCGTTGTCTTTGACAAGTTTTAAAGCATTGTTTACTTTCTGGCTCTTTAAGAACTTAACCGCCCATTCCGGCGCGTTTTTTACCCCTTTAAAGTCTTTGCCGCCTTCTTGTATTAACTCTTGCAATGCATTATTTATTATTTTTTGCGTATCTAAACTTGCAGACCCGCTAAAGTTTACACTTTTAGCGGGTCTGTTCTTATCTGTAGTTATATTTGCGCCTTTATGCTCGGCACCGTAGTCCAAATTTTTGCTCGGCCTGTTTCCCGTGCGCTTCATATGAGGCGAAGAATTAAAATTTAAATGTGATGTTAAATGCTCGATCTTCATGGTACTAGTATAAAGCGAAAAAATTTTTTTCTTTGCTAGTATTG
>DSTMC04003__coassemble_982_pt1 | contig 26487 bp, 25 predicted proteins | sample DSTMC04003__metabat2_low_PE_018 | metagenome-assembled genome bin DSTMC04003
TTCTTATTTATTTCTGTTTCTTCTTTAGCATATATTCTTTTTATTTCTTTTTGAAAAGCTTAAAGGCAACTTTTTTTTCTGCGGCAGCAGTGTCTTTTTGAGTCTTTGAGGATGTTTTATCCGTTTTATTTGCAACTTTAGAAACAGCGGTTTGTTTTTTTTCATCAGGCAAAGTCGTAACGTTCTGTTCGCACATAACCGGAGTGCAGTTTATAAAAAACATATTAAATATTATAAAAATACTCAAAAACTTATTCATGTTTGTTGTTATCCTTCTGCTCGCGCTTTTTGCGCCTTTTTTCGGCCGCATTCTCCCTTGCCTGCTGTATTATAACGTAAAAAGCAGGGACAAGAATAGTACCCACAATGGCTGCGGCTATCATGCCGCCAAAAACCGTCATACCAAGTGAACGCCTGCTTTCCGCTCCGGGACCCACCGCAAAAACAAGCGGCAGCATACCTAAAATAAAGGCAATAACCGTCATCATAACAGCCCTGAACCTTATTCTTGCAGCCTCTATTGCAGCGTCAAAGATACTCATACCCTGCTCTTCGCGCGCGGTTTTTGCGAATTCTATAATCAAAATTGCCTGTTTTGCGGCAAGACCGATTAACATAATCAGCCCTATTTGTGCATAAAGGTCAAGTGAATAACCTGCGATATACTGAAATATCAATGCTCCGAGCATAGCAATCGGCGCAATAAGCATAACACCTACAGGGAGCATCCAGCTTTCATATAGCGCCACAAGGAACAAATATACAAATATCAAAGACATGAGGAGCACAGCTGTTGTTTGCCCGCTTGATTCTATCTCCTGCAAGCTCGTACCCGACCATGCGTATGTCATATCATCAGGCAGTACTTCATCCGAGAGTCTTTCCATTTCTTTAATTGCCTGCCCCGAACTTTTACCTTTGGCAGGGTTGCCGCTTAATTGTACGGATTTATACATATTAAATCTGGTAATATCATAAGGCCCCGTAACAGGTTCAATCCTTACAACCGAACTTAGAGGCGAGGATTTGCCGTCAGAGGATTTAATGTATACCTTATCCATATCCGAAGGCGCCGAGCGAAACATTTCCTGTGCCTGTAAAACCACACGGAATACACGCCCGTATAAGTTAAAGTCATTCACATAAGTCTGTCCGAACTGTGAAGACAATGCGGTATATATTTCATTCACGGGTATTCCCTGTGCGAGTGCTTTTTTGTAGTCAATGTTTATCAAAAACTGGGGTATATTAGCATTATATTGTGTAAATACTCCTGACACAACAGAACTTCTGTTTGCCTCATAAATAAGCTTATTTGCTTCTTCATTAAGCTCCTGCGGGGTTCTGTTGGCTTTATCCAGAAGCTGATACTCAAAACCGCCGTACATACTCAGCCCTGTAATAGCGGGAGGAATAAAAGAAAATATTTTTGCATCGGGATACTTGGCACTCAGCGCATTAACATTTGCCTGAATATCTTCAAGCGAGCGTCTGGATTGATACTTCTTCTCCTTACTCATAAATATCTGCCTGTACCAGGGTACATTTCTGCGCTCTTCCCATGGTTGAAAATGCGTAATTATCATGGAAGTGTTCTGTCCGTTAATACCTTCAAGCCCCAGAACATTGTGCACACCCGGTACATTTTTTATATCTTTTTCAAGTTCGTCTGTTATGGACATAGTTTTTGAAAGAGATGAACCGTCTTTTAACTGAACACTTGTAAATAGTGCTCCCGAGTCTTCATTGGGCAAAAAGCCGGTAGGAATTATTTTAAACAAGAATAAAAGCGCCAGAACCAGAATTACATATGTGATTTTTGTCCTTGAGGGTTTTTCAATATAGTATTTTGACCCTTCGATATATTTATCTCTTATTCTGTCAAACATTCTGTTAAATTTCTTAATCGAGATATCCCATGCGGTTGCAAAAAACTCACCCCATGCTCTTAGAAGCGCAAAGCCGCTCAGGTTTTGGTTGTGTGCCCAGTAATCACGGTATAAATCACGGTATCTGTCAAAAAATGTACGTTTAGGCAATTGGTCTTTTGATTTTAATATAGTTGCACAGAGTGCAGGGGCAAGAGTAAGAGCTACAAGAGTTGAAAAGCCTATTGATACGGCAATGGTTACCGCAAACTGCTGATACATTTTGCCCGTAATACCGGGAATAAAAGCAACCGGCACAAATACCGCCATCAAAACAAGAGAAGTTGCAAGAACCGCACCCGATACCTCATCCATAGAAATAATAGATGCTTCTCTTGGAGACAAGCCCGCTTCAATGTGCCTTTGCACGTTTTCAATAACAACAATGGCGTCATCCACAACCGTGCCGACCGCAAGTACAAAACCAAACAATGTCAGGGTGTTTATGGAAAATCCTAAAATTGCAAAAATGATAATCGTACCTATAAGAGAAACGGGTATCGCAACAAAGGGAATAAAAGAAGCCCTTACATCACCTAAAAACAGGTATACAACCATAATTACAAGGAAAATTGCAAGTACAATTGCCTTTATAACCTCGCTTAAGGATTCCTTGATAAAATCCGTAGAATCCCTGAATACTTCATAAGCAATTCCGTCAGGAAAGTTTTTGGAAAGTTCTTCCATCTTTTTATTACAGTTATTGGCGAGCTCTACCGCGTTTGCGTCAGCAAGCTGAATTACCTGAATAACCGCAACGGGCTGCAAGTCTACACGCCCTAAGTAGTCATAGGTTTCCGACGCAAGTTCTACGCGCGCCACATCCGACACCTTAATTGCAGAGCCGTCAGGATTGGATTTTACTATTATATTTTCAAATTCTTCCACTGTTTTAAGCCGCCCCGGCGTCCTTAAAACAATTGACATATCCTTTTTATTGACAAGCGGCTCATTTCCTATGTTACCCGCAGGCACCTGCGCATTTTGCGCGGCAACGGCCGCATTGACATCGGCAGGAGAAATATTGAGCGCGGCAAGCTTCTGGGCATCCAGCCATATACGCATGGCGTAATCCCTGCCGCCAAACACTACTACCTCACCTATACCCTCAACGCGGGCAAGCTCGTCTTTTATGAATATAGAAGCATAGTTTGCAAGTTCAACCAAATCTTTTGAACCATCGGGCGAAAACACCTTATAAATTACAAGACCCGCACCGGCTGTTGATTCTTTAATTGTAAGACCGTATCTTTTGACTTCATCGGGCAGACGCGCCGTTGCAAGAGAGGTTTTATTCTGCACATTTACAACCGCCATATCGGGGTTTGTGCCTACTTTAAAATAAATACTTAACTTATAGCTGCCGTTCTTAGAATCAGACACCATATAAAGCATATCTTCAACACCGTTAACCGCGGATTCAATAGGCGCTGCAACGGTAGACTCTATAACATCCGAGCTTGCACCCGGATATGTGGCGGAAACTATTACCTGCGGAGGAGTAATGGTCGGGTACTGTTCAAAAGGCAGTCCTTTAAGCGCAATCAGTCCCGCAAGCGTTATTACGAGCGAAATTACAATTGCAAATCTTGGTCTGTCTATAAAAAACTTTGAAAACATACTCTAATCCGTTACTTTTTATCCTTCAACTTTACTTCTTCATCATCCTTAAGAACAACTACCGGCTTGTCTGCAATAACTTTTACTATGCCTTCGGAGACAATTTCATCTCCCAAATTAAGACCGGAAGTTACTATCCAGAATTTCTGATATTCGTTTGAAACTTTGATGTATTTCTTTCTTGCAAAAGAATCTTTGTCTACCGTATATACATATCTGCCCGTAGAATCCTGCAGTACGCAGTCTTGCGGGACGGCAATTTTTTTGTTCAGCTTATTTGAATACACTTTAACTTTTACAAAATCCCCGGGAATGAGTTTATTATCAGGATTTTTAAAAGTTGCGCGCAGCGCTATTGTGCCTGTAGTCTGGGAAATCTGGTTATCCCAAAAGTCCTCAACACCCTTGTGTTCATATTTAGTACCGTCAGGCAGAGTAATCTCAACACTTATGGGCTGTTCTTTTTTATCTTTTGGTATAATTTCGCTGTCCCTGAGGTTGGCAAACTGTTTAGAGTCAACACTGTATGTGACATAAATCGGATTAGTGCTCACAACACGCGCCAGAGCGCCGCTCTGAGGGCTTACATAGTTGCCTTCGGTAACATTGAGCATACCTATTCTGCCGTCAATCGGAGATGTTATCCTTGTGTAATTATAGTTTCTCTTAGCGTCATTTACGGCAGCAATTGCAGCTTTGACATTTGCATTTGCAACATCTCTCTGGGCAAGAGTATCATCATATGTAGACTTTGCAATATAATCCTTTGCCACAAGTTCTTTTGAGCGGGCAAAATCCTTGCTTGCCTTAACCGCCTGTGCGCGTGCCGTTGCAAGATCCGCCTGAGCCTTGTTTAAAGCGATTAAATACTGCTGAGGCTCAATAATAAAAAGCAGCTGCCCTTTTTTAACGTAGTCGCCCTCATTAAACCTTTTTTCCTGAAGGTACCCGTCCACCCTGGCAATTAAATCTATTGAATACTGTGCCGATATCCTGCCCGGGGCTTCTATTTCATTTTTATACTCTATTTCGCCCACATTAGAAAGTCTGACCTTTGGTGTCATCATCGCACCCATCATTTTAGCGCGCATAAATTCGCCAAACTTGCCGCTGCCCCAGCGAAAGGCAATAAGGGCAATTATTACAAGCAAAACAATGCCTATTTTTTTCTTCATAATATCCTCAAAATGCTTCTCCTCAAATAAAATACTACCATCAAAAAAATATTGAGTCAACAAATGGCATAGCTCTTTTGTACTAATGCCGGATATATACCCGGGCGGGATTAAATTAAAATTACATATGTCATAATAAGTATGTAAGAAAATAAATGGTTGGAATAAGTTATGAGATTAGGGGAATATTTTAAAAACATAAACTCAAGAGCCGACACGATAAACAAAAGAGCAAAAAATCCTTTTGTGGATTACGACTACTCGCACAATCCTTTTAAGGGCGCCTTTAAACAAACATATGTATGGATTGAAAAAGACGAAGAAGATAAAAAAGAAGAAATAGAAAATTAATTAAGCGCCTCTTTTGTTTTTGCGTCAAAAAATTTGAGTTTCATGGGATTAATGGAAAATTCAATCGCGCTGCCCCTCGCGTACTCGGCGGGAACCTTTGCAAGTGTTTCAACATCTCCCGTTTTAAAATAAACAACCTTATCGGCGCCGAGCGTTTCTTCAAAATCGGGCACCGCGGTGAATTTTATAAGATTAAAAGGGTAGCTGGCATTTGTCTTATCGACAATGTCTTCAACCCTTATGCCTACAATTACGTCTTTAACATTTTTAGGATAATCAACAGGCGTTGTTGCGAGATTTACATATATATTTGCAAAATTTAAAAGTCCGTCCTCTATTGTTGCAGGAAAAAGATTCATGGGATATGATCCCATAAATGTTGCAACAAAAGTATTTTTCGGGTGATTATAAATATTTTGCGCGCTGTCCGCCTGCTGTATTTTGCCCTTATCAAGAACCACAATTCTATCCCCCATGGTAAGCGCCTCTGTCTGGTCATGGGTAACATAAATAAAAGTGGTATTGAGTTTTTTATGCAATTTTTTAATTTCCGAACGCATTGCAACGCGCAGTTTGGCATCAAGATTACTGAGCGGTTCATCCATTAAAAACACTTTAGGTTCTCTTACGATGGCGCGTCCCAGTGCCACCCTCTGCCTTTGCCCGCCCGAAAGTTCGCGCGGTTTATAGTCAAGATAATCTTCAAGTCCCAGAATCTCCGCAGCATTGTTTACCCGCCTTTTAATCTCGCATTTTGCCGTTTTTCTGACGGTAAGACCAAATGCCATATTGTCATATACGCTGAGATGAGGGTAAAGTGCATAACTCTGAAAAACCATTGCTATATCGCGGTCTTTAGGCAAAACACCGTTTACACATTTTGAACCTATATAAATCTCTCCGGATGTCGGTTTTTCAAGACCCGCAATCGTCCTTAAAAGTGTCGACTTGCCGCAGCCCGAGGCGCCCACAAGCACTACAAATTCTTTATCTTTTATCTCAAGAGAAATATCATCAAGAATAGTTTTTTTACCGAAACGCTTAGTAATATTTTTGAGAACAACTTTTGCCAACTGTCCGCCCTTTTAATTATTTACGCTCAACGGGCACAACAAAACTAACCATTGTGCCAAACGCGGGTTTTGAATACACCCAGATATCACCCTTAAAGTGTTTTATAAATTTTTTAATAAGTACAAATGCAAGCTTCATACCAATCGGACGTTTGTTTTTTCCGGTATAGGAATAAGGCTCAAAAAGCGTCTGCAACTCCTCTTCATCAAGCAGAAGCTCGCTTGCTTTCATTTCAAAAAGCACATACTGTGAAGGGTCAAGTTCACCCTTGCCGTCAAACTCGTGTCTTTCCAAAAATGCAACGGGAGGATTTCCCGCACTCAGCGTAACACGACCAATCTGGGTATTTTGAAGAAATATATCCAGAATACTCTTTACGACATACTCAAAAACACCCGGATCAAGAAAACATGCACGCGAAGAAAGGGAAGAAAAATTGTGCTCAAAAAGCATTTTTCTCTTCGCAAAAAACGGCTCATACTGTTTTACTATGGCATTTAAAAGATTTACTATATCAAAATTTCTAAAGTCATACTGATAAAGATTTGACTCCAGTCTGAATATCGTAAAAAGTTTTTCAAGGTCATAAGTTAAGTCGCGGGCGTTTTTATTTATAATATTTACATATTTCATCTGTTTATCAACCAGAACACCGCCCACGCCGTCAGAGAGCGCTTTTGAAAAACCGTCAATTGTTGCAAGAGAAGAGAGAATCTCCCCTGAAATATTTACAAGATAATTATTTTTTTCATCTATGATACTTCTTGCGATTTCAAACTGACCGTTAACCATATTTTGCATTTTATAATTCTGGCTGACATCACGAAGCGTAACATAGACTTTTTGCTCAAGAGTATCCCTGGAGGCTGAAATTCCAAAGTAAACATCATCATCTATGTCCGCAACTTTTGCCTTTGATATCAAGGTACGCTTTGAAGACACTATTTTATTTAATAAATTGGAACCGCCGTCTATAAAAGCCGAAAAAAACTCGCCGATTATTTCAATTTTTGAAACTCCGAACATTTCAAGGGCTTTTGTATTTGCATCAAGTATCCGCCCCTCAAGCGATACAATTAAAACACCATCGGGAAATTTATTGAAAAGGTCGTCCTTTTTGGGTCTTGTAAAAAATCTCAGTAAATCCATTATGGAAATAATACTAACACAAACAAGATTAAAATAACAAATAACAGTTCAAACTAAAGTATAAAAATCTTCAAACCCCGCGCCGATTAAGAAACCGGCAAAGTTTGATTATAATTAATATACTGATTTTACAAGGATTTTTCAACAAAATGGATTTTGTGCTCAGAAAACGCGGAAGTTTTTATTGTCTGGACATTAAAAAAAAGACATTTGACGCGGATTTAATGAAAAAAATAACCTTTTTCATTAAAGATAACATTAAAAACACACATCGGCTCGCACTCAACTTAAAACACGTGGAAGAATTTGACAGAGGCGAAACCGTAAGCTCGATATGCGGCTGCGGGGTTAATTTATACGGCTTGAATCCGATTTTAAGTATGCAGTTAAGTCTTCTGAGTCCGAAAAAATTCCCGCCCGTATACGTAAGCGAAGACGATTTTATTCAAAGCAAAAGAATGCTTGCAAGAAGAAGATTCAGGGTAGTGTAAGACATCAAAACTTACTTCGCTGCGCTGCGTTCGCAACGGCGGTTATCGACAGTTGCAAAACGTCAAGCTCAACGCTTGCCGTTTTTTCACTCAGAATGTGTTCCCGCCTGTGCAATCAAAGATTGCTTCGCTCACTTCGCTGCGCTGCGTTCGCAACGGCGGTTATCGACAGTTGCAAAACGTCAAGCTCAACGCTTGCCGTTTTTTCACTCAGAATGTGTTAAAAAAAGCCGATAACTTTTGGTTATCGGGCAAAACAGTTTACGAGTGAGAGTGGAATATGCACTATAAGAATAATAAAAGTCTTAAGACTGTTTGTAAATAGCCGCATGGGTAATCTTTTCGGGATTTGAATTATTTTATCGTTTTCAAAAAACAATCAATCTGATATAATTAAAACCAACATGAACGAATACTTGGATTACATAAAGCAGGGCCAGAAAACAGAGCTTATTATAAGAACTCCGGGTGGTGCCGTGCGTTTTTTCAGTACATTTGAAAAACAAACGGACACAAATATAATAATTTCAAAACCCAAAAACAAGCATCTTGCATTTAACTGCATACCCAATCAAGATGTAGAACTATACGCATATACAAACGGCGGGGTTTTTAAACTCAAGTGTAAATTTATCACTTGTTTAAAAAACGAATGCCTGCTTTCGCTTCCCCTGAACGTTGATAAAATGCAAAGAAGAGAATATATAAGGGTTGAACTTAATATTAAAACCATTCTTACTCTCATATCACCCGATTCTAAAAAAACAATTCAGGCAACCTCAAAAAATATAAGCGCAAAGGGTATAAAACTCCTGCTGGAAGAAGATGTATCCAAATTTTCCAAAATAGAACTGCGTATGCTTTTTGAAGAAGGCTCAATATCCACCGTTGCGCAAATAATAAAAATAAGACCCGTAGAAATAGGGCAAAAGACTTATTATTCAACATCTTTAATGTTTATAACCATAAGCGAAAAAGAGATGAGTTTTATAGTTAAAAAATGTTTTGAATTTGAAGCGGCACAAAGAAGAAAGCTGCTTGATTCCGAATCATAAGGAGAATTTATGAAATTAAAAAAAGTACTTTGCACCATGCTTATGTTATCTTTTGCAAACCTCGTATTTGCACAGGCAGCACTTGCACAGGATTTTGAAAACCCGCCATGCGATGAGGATGTTGCAGTTGAACATCTTATAGGGTATGAGCATTCAAAAGTCAACCTTGTAAAAGTCACAAATGTTGCAAGTATTGTACAAAAGGAAAATGTGATAGAAATAGCCTTTGCACAGAATTTTAATTCCAAATATTATAAAGAAGGCGACTTTGTGCAGTTTGAATTTCTGGATAATCTCATGACACAGGAAGGAACCTGCATTATCCCTAAAAATTCTTCATTGATTGCAAAAATTACAAAAATTAAAAAACCGAGATGGTTTTCAAGAAATGCAATAGTTTGCGTTAATTTTACCCACATAATATTCCCCGACGGTAAAAATATCCCGATAACGGCTAAAATATCAGGCAAAAAAGACTATCTGCAAATGACAGGTAAAGACACTGCCAAAAAAATTACCGCATACACTCTTTCAATAGGGGGAGTCGGAACAGGCCTGGGCGCTGCAATAGGTGTTGCAGGCGGTAATGTCATAACAGGGCTTATAATAGGCGGCTCAATTGGCGGCGGAGTAGGACTGCTCTCCGGCATTGTTTCTCCCGGTTTACACTACAAAGCCAAAAAGGGAAAGAAGCTCCCTGTCATACTTGAGGACAATCTCAAAGTTCCCAGGATGTAAATTATATTGATATTGTTAAGAATTGTAAAATAATACAATCCAAACTATAAAGTTTTAGCTGAGCGTGCCGAATATCTATTTGTACGCTCAGTTTTAGTATGGATGTTACAAGGAATTACGACAATATCACAAACAGGTGCGAAAGGAAAATAATATGGGAACAGACTTAAATGCAAACATGCTGGATGTCAAAAGAGCGCAAGACTTGACAAAAGTCACCGGCAACCTCAACAGCATTTACTCAAAATCAAGAACAGAGCAAAAAGATGCTCTTTCACAGTTGTTTAAACAAAAATACTTTAACTCCACAACTGAAAAAGCTACAATTGACCAACAAATTGCAACACTTGAAGATAAAATTAAAGAATTTGACGATAAAATCAAGGAAATTGAAGAGCAAATTGCAGACAAACAAGATGAGCTTGATGAATTAAAAACACAAATAGCCGATAAAGTTGCTAAAATCGTGGCAGATACGGAAGAATACGAAGCAACTTCAAAAAGAAGGGTTGACCAGGCAGTTGATAATGCACTTTATCACTACCAAAGCGACAGCCACTCAAAAAGAAACGGCGGAGAAAAAACTCTTACCGACTTTATGATTGAGCAAATGGGTCTTGTTAACTCGCAAATTACAAACGGCAGAGTAGGTATTGACAAAGCCATTGAAGAACTTGGAACTCCTCAAAGTGAACTCAACGGCATTGTCGGCGAAATGGAAGGTCTTGTAGGCGACATAGACGGCTTAAACTCTCAATATGCAACTACGAAGAGCACCTTAGACCTTTTGAAATTAACAAAAAACAATATGACAGACGCTGCAGGCAGCTATCAAACATCAGATACCGATCCTTCAGTACCTATATTTACTCCCGCAAAAGAAGATTTGGCAGACGGTTACCTCGGCAAATATACCTCCCGTATGGCAAACAGGGAAAACCAAACAGAACTTGCTACGACTGCCGATAAAGATGCGGTAATAAATAAATACAAAGGCAATATCGCCGCTCAAACCCCCGGCGTTGACCAGTACAGCACAAACAACGCACAGTTAAAGTCATTCTCTGATGCACTGGATAAAGGTCTTATAGAAGATATGCAGGGCGCCGGTTTCTCCAAAAAAGAAATGCTTGACACCATAAAAGAGCTCTATCCCTCAACAGGTATTTCGCACGGAGATGACGGCAGACCGGTCATCCCCTGGGGTCACGGAGCTGATGCTCAAGCAATATACAGAAAATTTGAAGACAGCTTCGGTAAAGTAGAAGGCGCAGTCCAAAGGGATGACCTGCAGGTTGCCGAAATGGACAAGGCTATTAAAAACGACAAAATCGTTACCGAAATGAAAAACAACAACTTCAGCTGGAAAGAAACAGCCTACACATTAACAAGACTGTGGCCCGGCGGCGGCATTGGCTACACTCTTGGCGAAAAAGAGGTAACTCTTCCCATAGGCGACGACAAGTCAAAAGGAACATATGACGCGCTTGAAGCCGAAATCAAGAAAAACTATCCCGACGTTAAGATTAACAGAGGCGCATCGGATGAAACAGTAAAAGACGAAGTAAAACACACTGACCCTGTAGGCTTCCATGTGGGCGACAACAGCTATGAATTTGTTATCGACAGAAATCAAGACGGCGTATTAAATGACTTTACCGAAATGGTCGGCGCAAACGGCACTGACGGTATGGAAGAAATGGCACTGTTTGACACAAACAAAGACGGTCACATAAACGGTGATGAGCTTAAAAATGTCCTTGTTCTGAACACCGAACACACCAACCGCGATTACGAATTCCTCACCGCCGAACAACTTGGCATTAAAGATATTGACTTAAGTTCGTTTACCGAAAAAACTCAATCCCGCGGCGACGCAGGCGGTGAAGAAGACTTCCTGAACATAAACAACTCATTAATCACAGGTACATTTAACATCACAATGAATAATGGCAAAAATGCCGAAGGATATCAAAAATTTGTTACCGATGAATATATGAGTGCGGTATATGACCCGATTTTAGGCGAAAATGTTTACTCCGAACTTGACGGCAACACTGTAGACAATGTAATAGACGACGCATTCGGTGAAGCCGATGACAAACTGGGCAACCTCAATGAGTTTGCAGACCTTATCAAAGACGCAAAAGAATACGGCAACATCAAAGCAGCCCTCAGAACCAAACTCAACAATGCTCAAAATGAAGCATACGGTTACAAGGCACAACAAATGGCAGCAAACATCGACGGTTATCAGGGTGAAGCTCCCAAGGTAGATCTTGAAATGTCAGTTGAAGAAGCAGATGAAGTAATTGATATGTATCTTGAAGCCGCAGGCGAACTGACCCAGGAAGAAATCGACGAGAAAAAGAAAAAAGAAGAAGAGTAAAGACAGCATTTAAAACGCAAGGATTAAAAAGGCTCCCCAAAAAGGAGCCTTTTATATTAAACTTTTGCGCCGTTTGAAATTTTAACTATATCTACATCCGATAAAAACTCTTCATCAAATGCAAGCGTATCAACACTTGTAATAATAGTTTGAATATCCTTCTCAATTGCCCCTAAAAGATAATTTTGCCGCACATTGTCAAGTTCCGCAAGAACATCATCCAGAAGTAAAATGGGGACTTCACCCGTTTTTTCTTTTATTATATCAAGTTCGGCAAGTTTAAGCGCAAGTACAAGGGTTCGCTGCTGGCCCTGGGAAGCATATTTTTTGGCATCTATTTCATTAATAAAAAATGAAATATCATCCCTGTGCGGCCCGAAAAGGCACTGCGCACGGCGCATTTCATCATTTCTCAGAGCACAAAGCCTATCATAAATCAATTCCGATAACTCTTTAACGGTGCAATCATCTCCCAATTCGCAGTCGTATTCAAGTTTAAGCGTTTCTCCCTGCGAAACCGTTTTATGCTTTTGTTTTGCAATTTTTTCAAGCTCTTTTAGAAACTTAATCCTTAAATACACAATATTTGCCGCGGCAATTGACATCTGGATATTAAAGGCGTCAAGCAGTCCTTCATCAGTTGTGAAATTTGCAAGAAAATTGCTCTTTTGCAGGCGGATTTTATTGTAGTTTGCAAGTTTGTCGCGATAGGCGCCATAAACCTGACATATTGCCATATCCAGCCATTTTCTTCTGTCGGAAGGTTCACCGCGCATAAGCATTAAGTCGGCGCTTGAAAAATTCACCGCTTTTAAAACTCTTAAAAACTCCTGTGATTTATTTTTTTTAATCCCGTTAACTTTTAAGACCTTGTTTTTAGGCGGATTTATAAAGACTTCAAGCTCAACTTCCACGTCATTTTTTGTACATTGCGCCTGTATCAGGCAGCTTTCTTTGTGAAATTTTATAAGCTCCGAGTCTTTTTTAATTCTGTTGGAGCTAAGCGCGCTAAGGTAGTAAACGGCCTCCAGCAGATTCGTTTTGCCCTGTGCATTTTTCCCGACAAAAAGTGTTATCCTTTTTTTGAAATTATGCTCTAACGCGTCATAATTTCTGAAATTAAGTAATTTTATACCGTTTAAAAACATAATTTTCCTTTGTATAAAGTTATTATAGTATGTATAATAAAGAAAAGACAATTTCAAAGAGGAAAATAAAATGTTTGATGTTATCACCATAGGCTCGGCAACTCTTGATGTATTTGTGGAAAGCGACAGTGCTAATATAGTTTCCGTTAATTCTCTTAAAAAGAAAACCGAGTTTATGTCATTTCCATACGGAGCAAAGGTAGAAATAGACGGTTTTTCAAGAAATATTGGCGGAGGGGGAATCAACACCGCGGCAAATTTTGCAAATTTAGGGCTTAAAACCACCACTGTAATAAAACTGGGAAATGACGAGATAGCGCCGGTTATAAAAGAAAAAATGAAACGCGACGGGGTAGATATTTCAAATGTAATACAATCTGAAGACAACCTGACCGGTTTTTCCATCATACTTGTAAGCTTTCAGGGCGACAGGACGGTTCTTGCCCACAGGGGTGCAAATGCCTCCATAAGCGAGGATGAGATAGATTTTAATGTATTTAAACAGGCAAAATGGCTCTATGTAGCTCCGCTTGCAGGGGATACAAACAAACTTCTGGACAAAATCGCGGACTTTGCCGGCAAAAACGGGATAAACCTTGCAATAAACGCGGGAAGCACGGCAATTAAAAAAGGTGAAAAATATTTTAACAACATTTTAAAGACTGCAAAAATTGTGGTAATGAATAAAGAAGAAGCCTCAATGCTTACAAAGATTCAGGTTCGCCCCGACACAAAAGATGAAAAATTCTCTAAAAAAGAAATCCATCCCGATGTAGTTACAATGCTTAAAAAACTTCATTGCAGGGAAGATTCCATAGCCGTAATTACTGATGGCAAATACGGCGTATACTGCTATGACGGTAAAAATTTCTATCACGCACCCGAGTTTGCGGCAAAAGTAGTATCAACTCTGGGTGCAGGGGATGCATTCAGTTCAACTTTTGTGGCTGCAATTCAAAAAATCGGCCCCGATGTAGTCAAGGCGCTTGCGTACGCTTCGGTCAACGCCGCGGCAGTAATTGAAAAATTCGGCGCACAGGAAGGTTTTTTGACATTTGAACAAATTGAAAAAAGACTTCTTGAACACCCTGAATACGAGGTGAAAATCGTAAAATGCGATTAGATAAATTTTTAAAAGTATCAAGACTGATAAAAAGAAGAACTGTTGCAAACTCCGTTTGCGAAAGCGCAAGGGTTTTTGTAAACAACAACCCCTCAAAGCCCGCTAAAATCCTTAAAGCCGGAGATATTATAACAATAGAATTTAAAGACACCATAAAAACAGTCCGCGTACTAAAAATCCCCTCCGGCAATGTTTCAATAAACGAAGCGTCATCATTATATGAAACAATAGATCAATAAATATCTCTTGCACGAAGGCATAGCGGTTTGGCGTCGCACAAGCCCGCCGGGCTTTGCATATTTATCTCTATGGCTCATTCTTCGCCAAGAGCTAAATATCATCGGCGCTGTGCGTGTGCTCACATTCTCAAGACTCACTTGCTCTTGCACTGCGCGTCGCGCAAGTGCTCGAGCGGCGTTCGTAAAAATAAAGCCGCGTGCGCGGCTGATTAGGGATATTTAATTGTTACGCATTTTGTAACAATTAATATTCTACTTAATCACACAGATTGGAACATCATCCGATAAAGCGAATAAAATTAAATGTTTTCATATAGATATATGATGTCAAAAGCCCCAGATTAAATGACAATATTATCAAAGAGGACTTGGGATATAAAATTGCGATGGATCAGCAAAACATTGAGGTCGATTCATATAAAAAAATAGTAAGATTGTCCGATGAAGAGCTTAAAGCGCTCTGGGAGGAATATTATACCGATCGCACAAATAAAATTGTGCGCGATAAGTTAATTGTACAGTATATTTATCTTACCCGTTATGTAATCGGACGCGTTAAAGTGAATCTTCCCCCGAGTTTTTCTTATGAAGATATTGCAAGCTATGGTGTTGAGGGTCTTATAGATGCCATTGAAAAATTTTCCCCCAACAAAGGTGCGAAGTTTGAAACATATGCTCTTATGAGAATAAGAGGCGCCATAATCGACAGAATACGCTCATCAGACTGGCTGCCGCGCACCATAAGAAAGAAAATAAAAGATGTAAAATTAACAGCTGAAAGGCTTAAACAGGAACTCGGCAGAGCAGCTACAACAAAAGAAATAGCCGATGTTATGGGTGTTGAAAAAGAAAAAATAGAAGAAATTTTAGCCTCGGACACATCGGTTGACTCGCTTTATGATAAAAAAGGCACAGGCGAGGACAGTGTTGAGATAATCGATACCATTGAGGACAAAAATTCTGCCCGCCCCGAAGAAGAAATAGAGAAAAAAGATGCCAAGCGCGAACTTGAAGCAGCACTCAAAAAACTCCCCGAGCGCGAAAGAATGCTGCTTGTGTTCTATTACCATGAAAACATGACGTTAAAAGAAATAGGCGAAGCTATAAACGTGTCAGAATCCCGCGTATGCCAGCTTCATGCGCAGGCTATTATGAAACTCAGAAACATCCTGAGCGCTAAACGCTCCGAGAGAATGAACCGTTCTATTGTCTAGAGCAATACAACACAAGTCACACGCGCAAAAAAAATGTTTGCCTGATGACAAACATTTAAAACACGAGGATATTAAGAGAGAGTAATGTAGTTCTTTTTTATTTAAGATTTCTGCCAAAAATTGCAGTATATCTTGGTTTCTTCCTTTTAAGTTTAATTCCCTTACTCTTTAATAAAGTATTTGTGATTTTTAAAATTGCCCCGTGCGCTTAAAATATTAAGAAATTTTAAGCAATAAAAAAACAACCTCTGGAATAAGGGTTGTTTTTTTATTTTTTAATTTATTTATAAACTACTTAACTTCTTTTGCCTCAATCTTTTTGGCGCCTTCGATATCACCTGCGGCAGAAGATTTTTTCTTCTCATCTTCCCTGTCAAGCTGTTTGTTTATAATTACTGTTTGCACTATCTGGAAAATATTACTTGTAACAAGATATAAAAGCACGCCTGCGGGAATAGGAATAAACACAAATGTCAGACCTATCATAAGCGGCATAACCGTACCCATGGACTTTTGAATAGCCTGCTGGGTCGGGTCCTGCTGAGTTCCTTTTTGTGTTGACATCATAACTTTTTGCGACACCCACATGGTAAGTGCAAATAAAAGTACAAGAACAATAACATCATAATGTACGGAACTTTGCACCTTTGCGGTTTCTACATTTGCCACAAGAATATTATTCATCGGCATAAATGTTACGATTTCGGTTTCTTTAGTCTGATTATCTATAACATTTACCTCAACTTTTGTAATTTCTTTCAGTTCGGCAAATGTAAGTTTTAAGCTGTCAGGATACATTTTAAGGTCAAAATTCCGCTCGGGCTTAATATCTCCCTGAACCGTAATCGCCTTTGCCGGACGGTCAATTTTGACATTATCAAGCACCTTGTCGCCAAGGTAAACTTTTGCGGTTTTACCGGCGGTAAAGGTGTCGTAAGGCCCTACTACAAATTTACCGTCAAAAGACCTGCCGGCGGTGCTTTTAATAGTTGCATCCAGCCTTTTTATAAAAAGGAAATTTGCATTTCCCGCCTGTTGTATAAACTGCGGACTCATAAGTGCCGTATACAAAAGAATAAACACGGGCAGCTGTAAAAGCAGAGGCAGGCATCCTGCCATGGGGTTAAACTTGTGTTCCTTATAAAACTCCATCATCTTTTGCTGCATCATTTCAGGGTTACTTTTGTATCTGTCCTGAATAGCCTTCATTTTAGGCTGCAGAAGCTGCATAGAGCGCATTGAGCGCTGCTGGGATATACTTGAAGGCCACATGCAGGCTCTTACGATAATTGTCAAAAGTATAATAGCCAGACCCCAGTTTCCTGCAATTTTTGCCAGAGCCTGCAATATTGAAAGGGTAAATCCTACGAAATCCATATTCTCTCCTATGTTGTCATGCCTTTTAGGCGCTTATAATTTTAATTTTACATTAAACATGATATTATTCATATATGAATTACTCATTTGATACAATTTGTGCCACAGCCACCCCCTTAAGCACGGGAGGAATAGGCGTTATAAGGGTAAGCGGCGAAGATGCCATAGAAATTGTACAGAAAATTTTTAACAAAAAAATTACACCGGGTGTCATTAACCATGGCTGGATTGTAAAAGACGGCGGGAAAATTGATGAGGTTATTGTCCTGCCGTTTGCCGCGCCAAAAAGTTACACCGGGGAAAATGTTGCGGAAATTCAAACTCACGGGTCGCCCGTTGTGATAAACAGAATTTTAAATATGATTCTTGAAAACGGTGCCAGACTGGCGCAGAGAGGAGAGTTTACCAAAAGGGCATTTTTAAACCGCAAAATTGACCTCTCGCAGGCAGAAGCGGTGCTTGATTTAATCAATGCAAAAACTTCCAAATCCGCTCAGGGCGCTGCAAACAATCTATCAGGCGCACTCGGACAAAAAATTAATAAAATAAAAAATGAAATCAGCGATATTCTCGGCAGAATAATTGCCTCGCTTGATTTTCCCGAAGATGTCGCGGAAGTGGAATATGATGAAATTATAGAAAAAATCAACCTTGTCATAAATGAGATTGAAAATATTTTAAAAAATGCAAAAATTCATAATATTTTAAGGCAGGGTATAAAAATTGCAATCGCAGGGCGCCCTAACGCCGGTAAATCTTCGCTTTTTAATGCATTACTCAATATAAACCGGGCCATAGTCACAGAAATTGCGGGAACCACGCGTGACACCATAACGGAAAATATTGAAATTGAGGGAATTTGTGCCACATTAATTGACACGGCAGGCATAAGAGAACATGGCTCTGACAAAGTTGAAAAAATCGGCATAGAACAGTCAAAATCCGCAATTGATGACGCTGACATAGTCTTGTGCCTCTATGACGGTGAAAGAGGAATCCGTGAAGAAGACAGGGAAATATTTAACCTTGCCTCGGAAAAAAAGCATATCCTTGTAAGAACAAAATGCGACATTGCGGCACAAAAGGAACGCAAGGAAGGTGAAATCTCCGTAAGCTCCAAAACGGGCGAAGGCATAGACGAACTTAAAAAAGCGATTTACAAAGAAATAACAGGGCTAAACCCCGCAGGAAGCGAATTTTTGACCAATCAAAGACATCAGCAATGTCTTAAGCTTGCCCTTGAAGCACTGAATAATGCCCTCATCGGGGCAAAAGCGGGAGAATTGCAGGATTTAATAAGTATAGACTTAAAAGCCGCCGTTACAAACCTCTCGGAGATAAGCGGGGAAGTAATTACGGACAATATTTTAAACAACATTTTTGAAAATTTCTGTATAGGAAAATAACTTTTGTTACAAAATGTAAACAAATTCAGCCACGTATGTTATAAAAAAAATTATCGGGGGAATAGTACAAGTGTAAAGATAATATGGAAAAACAAGTTTCATAAAGTTTTCTCTCTAATTCCTCTCTCTAATATGTGGTAAATTTACTGGCTCTTTGGGTCAGTTTTTTTTATGTTTGATTTTTATTTTTCTGCTACAATAATTGAGCTATGTTAATGGAATTTTTATACGCAAAAATACACAGGGCAACAGTAACAGACGCCAATCTTAACTATGTAGGCTCAATTACCATTGACAGAGCCCTGCTTGAAGCATCTAAAATAAAAGTCGGACAAAAGGTAGAAATCCTTGATATAAACAACGGCGAGAGGTTTTCAACATACGTTATTGAAGGCGAAAAAAACTCGGGCACCATCTGCCTGAACGGTGCTGCCGCAAGAAAAGTTCAAAAAGGCGACAAGGTAATCATCGTTGCTTATGCAATCTTAAATGAAGAAGAGCAAAAAACCTTCAAACCTGAAATTATCCACGTGAATGATAATAATGAAATTATCTAACTTCTTGAAATAGCTACCTTGCCGCTTCTTACAAATTCCTTGTAGCCATAGGGCTTTATAAGCTCTATCAACGCTTGAATCTGCTTTTCATCATCTACAATTTGAAGCGTATAAGCCTTATCCGTTATATCAATTACTTTTGCGCCGGTGACTTCGGCGATTCTAAGGATTTTATCGGCATCTTCATCTTTTACCTGAAGTTTAATCATAACAATTTCTCGCTCAATTGCCTCATTTACCGACAAATCAGAAACTTTAAGCACCGGGATAAGTCTGTGCAGCTGTTTGCATATCTGTTCAATTGCCTCTTGGGTTGCAACTGTTGTAATAGTGATTCTTGAGTAGTTTCTGTCAATAGTAGGTGCAACAGTAAGGCTTTCGATGTTGTATCCGCGTCCTGAAAACAAATCCACCACGCGCGAAAGTACACCCGACTCATTTGTAACCAAAATAGACAATGTATGTAATGTGCTCATAATCTCTCCTAGCAAACCTTCTGGTCATTTGACAGTAAAACTTTATTCAGCGGCTGCCCTGCAAGCACCCAGGGATAAACCATTTCAAAGTTTTCCACAACAAAATCAATAAATACGGAACAATTTGACTCCATAGCCTCCTTTAGTGCAGGGATAATATCTTCTTCTTTTTCCACTCTGATACCCTTTGCGCCATAGGCTTGTGCGAGCTTTACAAAGTCCGGCGAAGAAATTTTTGTTTCGCTGTAGTGCTTGTTAAAGAGTTTTTCCTGCCACTGGCGAACCATGCCAAGATAGCCGTTATCAATAACGCAGTTAATAACTTTTAATCCATAGTCCATACAGGTTGCAAGCTCCTGTATGTTCATCTGGATAGAGCCGTCGCCTGCAATATTTAAAACAAGGGCATTTTTGTCGGCAACTGCAGCACCCATAGCCGCGGGGAAACCAAAACCCATGGTGCCCAAACCGCCTGACGTTATAAAGCGTCTGGGCTCGTCAAACTTAAACATCTGTGCACACCACATTTGATGTTGTCCTACTTCCGTGCAGACAATGGGTTTAAAGCCTTTTGTGTATTCATAAATCGTTTCAATTACCTTAACGGCGCTGAGTTTATCCGAAGGGCACTCGGGGATGGCTCGTTTTTGTTTCCACTCATCGATTTGTTTCAACCATTTTTCTTTTACCTCATGGTCAATAGTAAAAGGCTTGGCTGTAAGTTCCTGAATCATTGCACTCAAGACATTTTTAGCATCACCCACAATCGGAATATCAACTTTTACATTCTTTGAAATAGAACAGGGGTCGATATCAACATGGATTACCTGCGAATCTCTTGCAAAGCGCTTCAAACAGCCAGTTATTCTGTCATTAAAGCGAGTGCCCACTGCAAATATAACATCGGCATGCACTACCGCATAATTTGCCCAGTAGTTACCATGCATGCCAAGCATTCCAAGGCTTTGAGGGGAACTTTCAGGATATGTGCCCTTACCCATAAGCGTATGCGCCACAGGCATTTCAAGTAATTGGGCAAGTTTTGTAAGTTCATGATGAGCACCTGCCTGCAAAACACCGCCGCCTGAAATTATAACCGGACGCTGCGCCTCTCTTAATAATTTTAATGCCTTTGAAATCTGGAGCGGGTGCCCCTTATATGTCGGATTATAGCCTACCAGCTTAACTTCTTTAGGGTATTCAAAAGAAGTCTTTGCGGTAAGTATGTCTTTTGGCATATCAATTACAACAGGGCCCGGCTTGCCTGTAGTTGCAATATAAAATGCCTCTTTTATAATTCTTGCCAGATCTTTAACATCCTTCACAAGATAGTTATGCTTGCAGCAGGAACGCGTAATACCGACAATATCAGCTTCCTGGAAAGCATCATTTCCAATCTGCTCGGTTGAAACCTGTCCCGTAAACACAACCAGCGGATACCCGTCATAATAAGCATTTGCAATACCCGTAATAGTATTACAAGCTCCGGGACCCGATGTAACAAGGGCAACACCCGGGCGTCCCGATACACGGGCATATCCTTCCGCCGCGTGTATTGCAGCCTGTTCGTGGCGCACCAGATAGTGCTTAATTTTATCCTGATTATACAGAGCCTCGTAAATATTCAAAATGACGCCGCCCGGGTAGCCGAAAATCTCATCGACTCCTTCCGCTTCAAGTGATTTAAGGAAAATTTGTGCGCCCGTGAACATTTCTTTAGCCATGTTTTTTCTCCGTTAGTTTTTGGTATAATTGCATTATACTATGAAAAAAATAAAAGTGTCAGGAGATTTAACGGGAGGAATTTTAGGAGCGATAATCGCACTCCCGCAGGCGCTTGCCTTTGGCGTGGCGATAGGCACCGGGGCGGCAAGCGGATTATGGGGCGCGGTAATTCTTTGTTTTATCGCAGGATTATTCGGCTGCAACCAGCCTCTTTTATCAGGCCCCACGGGCCCCGCGGCAATTGTCACGGCATCTGCGCTTGCAGTTTTGGGAGGAAATACACACGCTCTTTTTGCGGTAATATTTCTTGCAGGTTTGTTTCAAATAATAATTTCCCGTACAAAATTGGTTGACATAGTAAAATACATTCCCTATCCCGTTATTTCCGGCTTTATGAATGCTGTAGGCGTGATTTTAATAATCTTGCAGCTTAACCCGTTTTTGGGTGCAAAATCCCTTGCAACGCCTTCTTTAGCACTTGAAAGTCTTGCGGCATCGCTGGGCAATATTAACGAAAACGCTCTTGTTGCTGGAATATTAACTCTGGCGTTAATAATGTGGACACCAAGGGTAATTACAAAAATCATACCCGCGCAAATTTTTGCTCTTGTTGTATGTACAATAATTACAATATACTGGGGAATTGATTTACCTGTCGTGCAGGGTGTCACTTCAAACCTGCCGCAAATAATAACAGCAGATTTTTCCAACATTAAAACCCTCATTATACCTGCGCTTATAATAGCCGTTGTGTGCTCATCCGAAAGTCTTTTGACAAACCTTGTTGTAGACTCTCTTACAAAGACCAACTGCAACAGCAACAAAATGGTACTGTCACAGGGCATAGGAAACCTTATATGTTCGCTCTTCGGCGCAATACCCGGCTCCGGCGCCACCATGCGCTCGGCGGCAGCAATTAAAGCCGGAGGCACATCAAAACTTTGTGCGGTATTTTGTACCTGCTTTCTTGCGGCAATTATTCTGTTCGGGCATGATTTTGCAAACAAAATCCCGTTAAGCGCGCTTGCCGCAGTACTTTTTAAAGTCGGCTGGGATATAATTGATACAAAACTTTTAAAAGTTATAAAATATGCGCCGAAACAGGATCTTTTTGTAATGTTTGCGGTTTTTCTGCTGACCATATTTTACGATATTATTCTCGGCGTAAGCACGGGAATAGTACTGTCGGCATTAATTTTTGCAAAACAAATAGCAGACAGGGCAAATGTTAAAATAAAGGATATTGAAGACAATCACTCAATAGCCCTTGAAAAAAAGCTAAAAGACGAGATAGGTTATAAAATAAGAGTTGTGCACATTTTCGGAGAATTCTTTTTTGGAAGTGCAACTCAAATTATTTCTCATTTTGAAGAAATTCTCGGAACAAAGTATTTAATAATCTGTTACGAGTCTCAAAATACTCTGGATATAAGCGCCGTGTTTGCTCTTGAAGATATAATTACAAGGCTTAAATCACAGGGGGTTACAATACATCTTGTTATAAAAAATAAAGAAATATATGAACAGCTGGAAAAACTTAAAATCAGCGAGCAGATAGGCAGAGAAAGTATTTTCTATCTTGAAGAAGAAGCTATAGAGCATGCTATGAAACTTCTTAAATCAAATGTAAAAACATCGCGCAAATTTCATCGTATACACAAAGACCGCTCCATCGGGGAATAAATATTTTTGACATTTTGTATAACCTTTGACACAGGAAAGGATGCAAAATGACAAATAAACTTGATATTTTTAAGTGCAATGTCTGCGGGAATATAATAGAGGTTATACTCTCGGGCGGAGGAGAGCTTGTGTGCTGTTCGCAAAAAATGGAACTTTTAACACCCAAAACTGCAGATATGAGCCTTGAAAAACATGTCCCCGTGCTTGACGAAAACGGAGAAGAAAAAACTGTACACGTAGGCTCGACACCGCACCCCATGACAGATGAGCACTATATTCAATTTATAGAAGTAATCTCAAAAGACCATAAATGGGTCAAAAGGAAATATTTATCACCCGGGGAAGAGCCTGAAATGAAATTCAGGTGCAAATGCGAAAATAAATTTTCCGCAATAGAAAACTGCAATATCCACGGTCTGTGGGGAAATAATTTTGAAGGGGAAAACCAAAATGGACAATAAAATCAATGAACTTTTAAACGCACAGATAAACCACGAATTTTACAGCGCATATCTGTATCTTGCAATGTCTACATATTTCAGTGAAATAAATATGGACGGTTTTGCAAATTATATGAAAAAACAGGCAAAAGAAGAACTTGAACATGCCCAGAGAATATATGATTATCTTCTTTTGAGAAACGAAAAAATCACCTATAAAAGGATTGAAGCACCCGAAACAGACTGGGTGAACCCGCAGGATGTACTTGATGGCGCACTTGAACATGAAAAGTCCGTAACGGCGCAAATTAATGAGATATATAAAACCGCAAAAGAACTTAATGATTTTGCAACGGAAAACTTTCTCAAATGGTTTGTGGAAGAGCAGCTTGAAGAGGAAGAAAAATTCCGCAATCTAAAAGATAAAATTAAGGCATTTGATGAATGCAGCTGTACATTTGAAGCTATAGACAGAGAACTTGATAAGGACGGAGAATAATCTCCGCCCTTATTTTATGATTTTTTTGCAGAATTTTTGAACGGAACACTTCTCGCACAAAGGCATTCGGGGCTTGCAAATATTTTGTCCATGCGTTACAAGAAGTGTATTAAAATCTATCCAGTATTTTTCGGGGAGTTTATCACGAAGTGCAAACTCTGTTTCTTCGGGCGTCTTGGTCTTAACGTAACCGAGGCGGTTTGAAATTCTGTGGACATGAACATCAACACATATGGCGGGTTTGTTAAACCCTTTTGTCAAAACAAGGTTCGCCGTTTTTCTGCCTACCCCTCTGAACTTTGTCAACTCATCTATTTCATCCGGCACAATGCCGTTGTACTTTTCAACAATTTCCCTTGAAAGCTCAATTATCTGCCCGGCTTTATTTCTGTAAAAACCCACAGGGTAAATAGCACGGCAGAGAGTATCAACATCAAGATTCATAATTTCATTCGGAGTTTTACCCAATTTAAGCATGCGCATAGCGGCAGGGTAGGTTGTTTTATCATTTGTTCTTAAGCTTAAAATGCAGCAAATCAACACAATATACGGATCTTTAACATTTTCCATAAACTCGACAAAATCCGTGCGGACAACAGCGTTTGTCATATTATCCGATTTTAATTTTTTTATTATACTGTCTATGTCCACTTTATTAACTTGCATATGACGATAGTTGTGATTATAATACGGGAAAAGGAGAAAATAAACAATGAGCAACGCAAAAGACATAAATGATTCCACCTTTGAATCGGAAGTGCTTAAAAGTGAAAACCTTACACTCGTGGACTTCTGGGCTCCATGGTGCGGCCCATGCAGAAAGATGGGACCTCTTCTGGATGAAATAGCGTCCGAATTTGAAGGCAGATTAAAAGTCGTTAAAATAAACACCGATGAAAACTTAAAAACCGCAAAAGAATATCAAATAAGCGGTCTACCCAGCCTCCTGCTTTTTAAAGACGGAGAAGCCAAGGAAGTTATGGTAGGTTTAATGCCTAAATCAGCAATTATTTCAAACATTGAAAAACTGCTTTAATATGGATTTTAAATTCAAAAGGCGCCCTTAACGGGCACCTTTTTATTATTTTAAAAATGTTGTTTTATAGTCAGGTATTTTAAATTCCCTTTTATCTTCATCGCACAAGGCGAATTTTTCATATATTTCAAGAGATTTATCCTTTGAAGAGTTTACATAGTCTTCGCTTATATATTTTTTATATGTATCATTCAATTCCCCGTCGTAATTGCCGAGTGTTTTTGCAAAAAGCGAAAGTTCTTCCCTTTTGGCACCGCCGGAGTATGCTTTTGTCTTGGCATCGGTGCCCGAGGGTCTGATTTCCACAAATTTATCTTCAAAATCAAGATAAGTGCCGTCACCTACAAATTTCACATCCAGAAGTTTTGAAAAATCAAGATTTTCAAAAGTTGAAGAAAGAATTTCCCTGATATTTCCAATTGTAAGCAGCCCTTGCAGTTTGGCAATCGCAAGAGTGAGATAAAATATATCGTTCTTGGTTCTCAGCCCTTCGCCTATACGTTTTGCTTCTTTTAATTTTTCAATATTAGGCTCGGATTCGTTGTAATATGCAATATCTTCTCTTACATCATATTTTGCAATGATATTATTATTTTGATAAACACGATTTAAGTGTTCCCAGAGCGGAACATCAAGACTTGCAACAAGGGCTGAAGCCACAATTATTGCCTCTGTTGCGCTTTTTTCCCTCATTGCAAGGGCGCATCTGCCGCCCAGGGATTTTATGACATCGTTTGAACCGATTATCATGCCGCCTGATTCTTCGCCGCCAAACAGCATTCTGGGAGAACTGCCGAGCGAAACAACATTGCCGAATATATCTTTAACTTTTATATCCGAAACGCCTTTTTCAAGCTGGTACTCTATTTTCTTTGCCGCATTTGCAATTTCCTTAAACCCTACGGGGGTATTAATTACTTCTATATCATTATTTTTAGCCCATTCATCCCAGCTTTTTGAGCTTGCGGTTGTTTTAACGATAAAACGTTTATGTTTATCAAAACTGCCGTCACTCTTTAACTGCTGCGCCCAAATCCATAATCATTAAAAATGCCTGATTTGCACTGAATACACACAAAACTCTTTCATCATCGAGTTTTACGACATCTACACCCGCAGACTTGATTTTATCGGTATTTTCAATGCCTTCTATCTGTACGACACTTAACCTGTCATGATCAGGATCCGTTACAAAACAAACGGTTCCTGCGGGATAGTTTTTGAGTTTTTCGTTATAGTTAAGAGTTTCTATTACAGGGAAATACTCACTGCCGTCAGGTTTCTTTGCCGTAACGGTAATATCAAGCGACCAATCGTAAAATTTTCCGTCTTTAATATCTTTGCCGATTGAATGGAAAAACGGATCTTCTTCAATATTTAACCAGTCATAGTTAGAGGCAATGCCGAGCTTTACAAGAATTTTACTCAGGGTATTATACGCAGCACCGCCAACCGCGTCAATTATAATCTTTTTGTCAAAGTTTTTGACGGCATTCAGATTTTTATCATTTGCAACACCGTTTTTCAGGTATTCAACATAAAGGTCTATGCCGTTATTTAAACATGCCATTGTGTTTTCATCGATTAAATCATT
>DSTMC04003__coassemble_1017_pt1 | contig 25786 bp, 27 predicted proteins | sample DSTMC04003__metabat2_low_PE_018 | metagenome-assembled genome bin DSTMC04003
AATGTTTTAAATATCAAAAACGACAGAACCGCAACGGGCAGAACCATAATCGCCTGCGAAAGATATTTGCCCGCACCGAAGCGGACAAGAGCGTTTAAACAAATGAGATTTATTGAATATGTAAAAATATAAGATAAGAAAAACCTCAAAATCAGGCTGTTGTCATGATTTTTAAATACAATTGTGCCCGTGGTCTTAAAATTCCAGAAAACACCCAGAATGTACTGGATTGTAAGTGCGACATTGTGCGAAGCATGCAGCGTTACAAAAAGAGCATAAACGCTGTAGCCGAATGCAGTGTTAAGAGCCCCCACAAAGAGAAACTTCATAAACTTCCTGTCCACTCTTCTAAAAATTCCGAAAAACGCTTCCTGATGTATGTAGTTAAAAATATTTGAAAGCACGGAGAGGATAAGTCTCCCCGCCGTGCTGTTCTTGAATTTTGCTATCAAATTAGTTGACATGTTCCTTGATTTCTGCAACAACATCCTTGGGTTCAAGCTTAATTGAAGGCCCCATAGTAGTTGTTAAATACATGGATTTAATATATGTACCTTTTGCGGCAGAGGGTTTTGCTTTTACAATAGCGTCGGTTAAAGTTGAGAAGTTTTTCATCAAATCTTCGGTTGAAAATTTAACTTTTCCGATAGGTACGTGAACCATACCCTGTTTGTCGGCGCGAAACTCAACCTTACCTGCCTTAGCGTCTTTAACCGCTTTAGCTACATCAGGTGTAACAGTACCTGTTTTGGGGTTAGTCATTAAGCCTTTAGGGCCCAGAACACGACCGAGTTTGCCCAAGGGAGCCATCATATCGGGTGTTGCGATTAAAGTATCAAACTCAAACCAGCCACCTGCAATTTTTTCAATGATTTCTTCAGCGCCGGCTTCATCAGCGCCTGCTTCTTTAGCGGCAGCCGCTTTATCGGCTTTTGCAATAACGCATACTCTTACTTCTTTGCCAAGACCCGCAGGAAGCACCGTGGTGGAACGGATTTGCTGATCTGCGTGTTTAACGTCGATACCTAATCTCATATGAGCTTCAACCGTTTCATCAAATTTTGAAACTTCTTTTGAGATTTTTTGAAGCATTTCGATTGCGTCTTTTGCGCTTGCAGGTTGATTAAATCCCTCAAGCATTTCTTTTATTTTTTGTTTTTTCCTGGTTAATTTTGCCATTTTTTCTCCTTTCGTGGTTTTAGCGGCAGTTTATCTGCCTCCCATCAATTACTCGGCTACGGTAACACCCATTGCGCGAGCTGTACCTTCAATCATCTTAACTGCTGCTTCAAGAGTTGTAGCATTTAAGTCTTCCATTTTTGTTTTTGCAATTTCTTCCAATTGCGCGCGTGTAATCTGTCCGACTTTTGTTTTGTTGGGAACAGATGAGCCCTTAGGAAGATTAAGTGCTTTTTTAATTAACACTGCAGCCGGAGGTGATTTTGTAACAAAGCTGAAACTTCTGTCTTCATATACATCGATTACAACAGGAATGATAAAACCTGCCTGAGATGCGGTTTTTTCATTGAACTGTTTACAGAAGTCCATGATGTTAACGCCCTTTTGACCGAGCGCAGGACCTACCGGAGGCGAAGGATTAGCTTTGCCGGCTTCAATTTGAAGTTTGATTTTTCCGGTAACTTTTTTGTTTGATTTTGGTGCCATTATTTTCTCCTTTCGTGGTAATAGCGAACAGCTCTTATGCTGATCTTCCACATTTGTTATTATACTTTTTGAATTTGTTTGTATTCCAGCTCAACAGGTGTTTCACGGCCGAATATCGAAACATTTGCGCGGAGTTTTGATTTGTCGGGATAAACTTCGGTAATATCCCCAATAAACTCTGCAAAGGGGCCTGAAACGATTCTGACTTTATCGCCGACTTTGACATCAAGTTCAATTTTGGGAGCTTGAGCCTGACCGCGGTGAATAATCTTTTTAATTTCAGAATCTTTGGCAGGAATAGGTTTTTTGGATGAACCGACAAACTTGGTAACACCTGCCGTATGACGAACTACATACCAGGAGTCATCATCCATTATCATTTCAACAAGAACGTAACCCGGGAAGATTTTTTCTTCTTTTTCCGTCTTTTTACCGCCCTTTACCTGGGTAATTGTCTTTTGGGGAACTTCCACGCGGAAGATTTTTTCAGACATGTTCATATACTCAATACGCTTTTCAAGATTTACTTTTACCTTGTTTTCATGTCCCGAGTAAGTATGAACAACATACCAGCGCTTTTTGGGAGCTTTTTCAGTCTTGATATCTTCTTTCTTATCTTCAGCCTGAAAATCAGTCTGCGCCTGCTCTTCCATTTGTTCCAGATTTTTTTCTTCTTTTTTATCCATGATATATCCTATAGTTAGTTGTTTACTTTTAGTGGGGCAAAAGCCCTAAGATACCTTTAAAGATTATATCCATAAGGTAGACAATTATTGTAAAAGCAATTACGACAAACAAAACAACCCCTGTCTCAAAGATTATTTGATTCTTTTGAGGCCAGGAAATTTTTCCCCATTCCGCCTTTACACCTTTAAAGTAAGTTGTTACACTTTCTTTAAAAGAAACGCTATTGTCGGGTGTTTGTTTTTTTTGAGCTGTGTTTGCCATTATTTTTTACCTTATTTTTACCGAATTAATCGTTTAAAATCGCGCCCTGAAGGACTTGAAGTCCCGAGACACGCGCTTTTGCGCAGTTTCCGAAACCGTTTTTAAAATCGCGCCCTGAAGGACTCGAACCCTCGACATCCGGTTTTGGAGACCGACGTTCTACCAACTGAACTAAGGACGCAACTTAAACTTATTCTGTTTTCAACCCGTTCAGTTGGCAGAACATATTTTGAACTGTCGCAAACCCGACGGTTTGCTCGCAACTGAACTTGTGACGCAACTTAAACTTACTTGGTTTCTTTATGAGTTGTGTGTCTTTGGCATCTCGGGCAGTATTTGCTGAGTTCCATTCTTTCTTTAAGTGTTTTTTTATTCTTTGTGGTTGTATAGTTTCTCTCTTTGCACTCTTCGCATGCCAGTACAACCATCTTGTCGTTTTTGCCTTTTATACCCATTTCTTCTCCTTTATGTAGGGGTGTAATATATCTTCTAATTAATAGAATGTCCGATTGGGACATTCTATTAGTAATTTTATTAACTTTATAAAAACATTCTAACAAGAACATGTTTTCATGCAAACAATTTTTTAAAATACTTAACAAAAAACGGGCATATGCCCGTTTTAAATTTTATTGTCCGAGGCTCATTCTGGCGCTTTGTATTGCAGCACCTCCGCCCGAGCCGAGCATACGTTTGAGTTCCTCTACATGCTGTGCTTTTGCTATGGCATCTTCTTTGGTAATAAGCCTTTGTTTGCATAAATCCCTCAGTGCCATCTCCAGCGTCTGCATGCCAATACCCGCGCCTGTTTGGATAGCAGAGTATATCTGTGCGGTTTTTTGCTCCCTTACAAGGTTTGCAATGGCGTTGTTTACAATCATTATCTCCTGAGCCATTACGCGGCCTTTTTTGGTAACACCGTCTTCGGAAAGCCTGGGTAAAAGCGTCTGCGAAAATACCGCAATCAAGCTGTTTGAAAGCTGCAGACGAATCTGCTGCTGCTGACCCTGCGGGAAAACGTCAATAATACGGTCAATTGTCTGGGAAGCAGACGAGGTGTGCAATGTACCCATAACAAGGTGCCCTGTTTCTGCTGCGGTAAGCGCAAGACCGATGGTCTCAAGATCCCTCATCTCACCAACCAGAATAACATCCGGGTCTTCACGAAGCGCCGAGCGAAGGGCATTTGCGGTAGAGCGGGTATCCTGCCCCAGTTCCCTCTGGTGGACTATGCTTTTTTTAGATGAATGAATAAATTCAATAGGGTCTTCAATTGTCAAAATATGTTCCGTACGGTTTGTATTGATATAATCAACCATAGCGGCAAGAGTTGTAGATTTACCTGACCCCGTAGGCCCGGTAACAAGTATAAGACCTCTGGGCTTCTGTGCAATTTTCTTGACAATTTCGGGCAGTCCCAAATCATCGCAGCTTGGCGGTTCTGAGTTTATGGTACGAAACGCTGCCGCATAGTTGCCCTTATCTCTATATACATTCACCCTGAAACGGCCTACGCCATGCAGACCGTAGCCAAAGTCAAGCTCCCAGTTTTGTTCAAGGTGTCTTCTTTGTTCATTTGTTAAAATAGGGAAAACAACTGTTTCAACATCTTCTCCCGTCAAAACAGGTAAATTGGTTCTTACAAGTTCACCGTCTATACGAAGCACAGGCGGCAGGTCAGCGGAAATGTGCAGGTCGCTCGCCTTTTTTGAAACCGTAAGCTCAAGTATTTCTTCTATCAGCATCGACTTTCTCCAGTTTATATTAAACAATATTACACATTTGAGAATAAAATGTAAAGAAAATAACCCTACAAATACTACAAAACTATTAATTAAAATAATTTTTAAAACCGTGCAAATCTTACACTTATTGCAAAATTATACAGAATCATAAGTTTGGATTTTTTCATTTTTTCACATATGCATAAAGTGTCAAAAGTACTATAAATAAAGGGCTTGCGGGGTTTGTAAATATGTGTTACAATAGTAGTAGATAGACGCAGACGGAGCATTAAATGGATACGGCAAACATCACCTGTCATATTCCCTCGTCAGCGGGACATACCGGACAGCTAAAACAAAAAGTCCCGCCAAACTCCGTTTATCATATTATTTTGGCCACAATAGTAACACTATGCATAACTGTAACATCGGGTGTCTGCTCCAAAGCTTTAAGCTCAAGCCACCCGATTTTTATTGAAAAAAATCAAGACACATCAAAGCTTGCTTACGTTTCTCCGCTTCAAAAAGAAGCTGCAAGCAGGCACAGATTTGTTGACAGAATAAACAAAAAATACCCCTCTCAAAATATATCATACCCCGCATATGGAGTAGCCCACATTAAAATGACCCGCTACATAAATTCAAAGCCCATAAAAATAAACATAGTTGAAATCGACCGCAGTGCAAATCATCTGCTTTCAATAAAACCGCAAACAGCGGGTGTAAAACTTAATTCGCGTGCCCAAATAAGAACAATAGCTCAAAAAAATAACTCCATTGCGGCAATTAACGCCGGCTACTTTAAACCGCAAACAGGGGTGCCCCTGGGCGCCCTTGTAATAAACGGAGAAGTGCTGACAGGCCCGATATATAACCGTGTAGGTATAGGTATCATAGAAGAAAAAGAGCAGACACGCTTTGTAATGGACAAGGTAGTAATGGATATTACAATAAAATCCAATAAATCAGTCATTAAGGCAGATAATATAAACCAGCCCAGAATGCTTAGCACATACACTATAATCTACACTCCCCACTGGGGCAAAATGTCACCTATGGCGCCAAAATACGGCAAGGTTGCAGCGGTTAAAGACGGAAGAATAACCGCTATGAGTGCAAATCAAATCGCAATACCCGAAGATGGCTATGTAATAAGCGCGCCCGCTAGAATCCTTGACAAATTGGCACTTGAAAAAAATATAAAATATGATATTAAACTTCCCGAAAGTTTTGAAGGTGCCGACCATATAATAGGTGCAGGCCCCTACCTTGTTAAAAACGGGGAAGTTTATGTTGATGTCAGCGCGCAGAAATTCGGCTCAATAACAGGCAGAAACCCGCGCTCCGCCATAGGTTACAACGAAAACAACGAGCTTATAATAATAACAATTGACGGCAGAGAAGAAAGCTCGGTAGGTGTAACACTGACAGAACTTGCCTACATAATGAAAGGACTTGGTTGCACTTATGCAATGAACTTTGACGGAGGCGGCTCAAGTGTAATTTATGTAAACGGCAAAGTTACAAACTCTCCCGCACAAAGGGACGGTATAAGCATTTCAAACGCACTTACCATAAGCGAAGTACAGGAGGAATCGCAAACCTAGAGTTTATAAGAAACAAAAAGCCCCGCTTCAAAATAAAGCATCTGGTTTTGATAGCGCGGATGTTCAAGAAGCGCATTTAAGTACGGCTCCACCTTTTTAGCATGTGAAATTGTATTATCCGCGGCAATTATCCCGCCTTGTTTTAATAAAGGGTCAATTTTATGAAAGTATTCTATGTATTCGGGTTTATTCGCATCGATGAAAATGAAATCAAAAGGCTCTCTTGTGCCCTGTTTAATTTCGCCACCCATTTCATCTAAAATAACAAGCGCAGAACCCAAAACCGGCTGAATAATATTGCTGACACCGCAGGCTTTAAAATTTTCTATTGCAACGGATTGTCTTTTATCCCAGAACTCTATTGTGGTAAGCTTCCCGCCCGTGTGTTTAAGTGCGTCCGCCAGCCATATTGCACTGTAGCCGTTTGAAGTGCCGATTTCAAGCGCGTTTTTTGAATTATGGATTTTAATAAGCATATTCAAAAAATTTGCAGTATCCCTGTCTACATTCCAGAATTCCTTTCTGGTTTTCTCAAGTTCAAGCAGGGTTTTTTCGGTATTTGTGTCAAATTCGCTTAAAGTCTGCATATTACAAATCCTGAACAGGTGTTTTATCCATAATTACAATATTTGAAACATCGATAAGCGCGGGCTGTTTTTTAATCAGCGTCATTTTTTCAAGGTCAAAGAGCAGAAATTTCTTAGAATTAACACCCGTTATAATGACATTGTGCTGGTCGGGAATTAAAGTTATTTTTGAATAAAACCCGTCACTATCAAGCTGTGTTGAGAGTATAACTTTTTTCTGCTCACTGTCATAAACTTCAAGCACACCTTCTTTGGCACAGAGAATGTATATTTTTCCGCGATACATTATGGCATCCACGGGTTTTTCATTCAGGTTTTCTTCATCGACAAGTGCAAGCGTATTTCTATCGTAAACAAACATTTTATTCTGCGTTCTTGAAATAGCATATATGAAGTTTGAATCACACAAAACTCTTGAAATATTTTTAGTCTTTGCAACAGGATTTACCTGGGTATTTTCACCAAGCTGCAAAGTAAAAAGCTCGCCCGATACACCGTCCACAAAAACAATGCTTGTTCCGTCGGATGAAACCGCAAGACGCGAAGGAGACTGCTCAAGGCGTATGGCGCGCTCAAGTCTTGCGGAGTTTAAGTCTACACAGTAGATTGTATTTGCATTTTGTGAACTTACATAAGCCATATTGGTATTTGCATCTAAATCGACATCTTTTGCAACGTCATCAAGCGGTATCTGGGTCAGGATTCTTTCATTTTTAAGATCTATTATCTCAAGGTTTTTGTTTGCAAAATAAACAACGAGCGCAAACTTTGTCGAGTTGGAGGCAACGATTTTAGAGGGCAGGGAGCTTAATTTCAGTTCATAAAGCGGAGATTTTGAATTATCATCATAAACGAACATAAATTTTGAATCCGCCGTGGTGAGATATGTTTTCTTGTTTTTAAGCTCTGCAAGAGGAATAAATTCATTCTTCATAAGGGCATCAGGACTGTTTTTGCTCTTGTCTTTATTTAAATAAACAAGATTTCCGTCAGTTTTTGACGGTATGACAAGGTCGCCCAAGACAAGTTTTAAATTCTCGGGCATTTTAAGTCCCGGCGGAACAAGCATATCCTGCGGCATAACACCGAGTTTCACCTTCATGGGGAAATCTTCGTAACTTGTGAGCGTATAGTCGCCTTTTTTATCTTTAAACAATTTTAAAAGCACAAAGTTGTTGTTAAAAACAACAATCTCGGGCTTATCTTTAAGTGTTTTGCCCTTAGGGTAAGTGTATTCTATTTTAATATTACTCACCGCATTTGTCTGCGCGGGGTATAGCGGAATATACATAACATCGGGAGAAACCACAACCACGGAGTCAAAACGTTGGGTTGAGGAGGGCAGCTGCTCTTTTACATATTCCCAGACTTCAATGGGCAGCTTTGAAGCAAAAGCGCTCTGCGATAGAAGTGTAAACATAAATAAACTTAAAATAAGTTTAAATCCCCTGCCCCGTATGGTTTTCATAATCTCTCCTATTTTTTAAGCGTTGCTTTTACTCTCTCAAGCAGACTTTCTTCTTTTTTTGACGCACCCTGCAGTTCAAAAAGTTCTCTGTAGAGTTTTTCCTCCCTGTCGGATAACTTTTTGGGAGTATTTACAATTATTGTAACATAGTGGGCGCCTTTTTGTGAATCAGACCCCAGATGAGGAACACCGCAGTCCCTAAGGATTATTTTCTCACCGCTCTGGATACCCTGCGGGATATTAATCTGCCTTTCGCCGTGGACGGTGTTTATTGTAACACTATCACCCAGAACCGCCTGGGGCACTGATATATCAAGTCTTGTATGGATGTCAAAACCGTTTCTTATGAACTCTTTTGACTCTTTTGTATGAATTACGACATACAAATCTCCTGCCCTGCCGCCGTTTATACCGGCGTCGCCTTCGTTTGCAAGACGAATTTTAGAACCTGTATCCACACCATGGGGGATTTTGATTTTAATCGTTTTTTCTTTGGCTGTGCTTCCGCGGCCTTTGCACTTTTTACAGGCGGCTTTAGGGTTTTTGCCGCTGCCGTGGCAGGTCGGGCAGACAGTAACCGAAGTAAACGACCCCAGAATAGTTCTTGTGCTCTGCTGCACCCTTCCCTGACCATGACAGGTCGGGCAGACAGTGTCTTTTGCGTCTTTATCAAGACCCGTGCCCGAGCAGGCATCACATTGTTCAAGGTGGTCAAATTTTATTTCTTTTTCGGTGCCAAACACCGCTTCCATAAAGTCTATTTCAATATCAAGTCTTAAATCGGCACCCCTCTGAGGAGCGTTAGGATTAGCCCTTCCCGATGAAAAACCGCTCATACCCCCGCCGAAGAACGAAGAAAAAATGTCCCCGAGATCACCGAAGTCAAAATCAAATGCATTTGTATTATAACCCGCATTTTTAAGGCCGTCTTCGCCGTAGCGGTCGTACAACTCGCGCTTTTGATCATCCATAAGTGTTTCATAAGCGCGGCCGAGTTCTTTGAATTTTTCTTCCGCACCCTCTTCTTTATTTACATCAGGGTGGTATTTTCTTGCCAGTTTGCGAAAAGCGCTTTTTATTTCATCTTTTGTGGCGTTTCTGCTCACGCCCAGAGTTTCATAGTAGTCCATTGCTATTCCTCATTCAGCGCCACATTTACAAGGGCTGGTCTTAAGACTCTGTCCCCGAGCTTATAACCCGTCTGCATTTGTGAAATAATAGTATTATCAGGGTGCTCGTTTGTAGGTGTCTGTGCTATCGCCTCGTGCAAATTGGGGTCAAATTCCGCCCCGAGTGCGTCTATTGTCTCTAATCCGGCTTTTTTAAGCGTATCGATAAGCTGCTTAAATGCAACCTCGTAGCTTTCTTTTACACTGTTTACATCTTCTACATCTTTTAAAGATTCTCTTGCACGCTCGAACGTATCCAGAACCGCCAGAAGCTTTGTCATAGTATCTGCCGCGCCGTACTTCAAAAGACTTTCCCTCTCCTGCATCTGGCGTTTTCTGTAATTATCAAAATCAGCCGCCATTCTAAGGTATTTATTGTTAAGGTCGTTTAATTCCGCCCTGAGTTTTTCACACTCGTCTTCCTGCACTTCGCTTTCCTGTACAGTTTCAGTTTCTTCGCATGTGCCGGGTGTTTCTTCTTCTTTTTGTTCAAAAGGATTATTACCCTGCTGCATATCTTCGGTATTGATTTCGTTTTCGTCCTGAGCGAACATTTCCTAACCTCCTTTGAAAAACTCTAATTAATTAACATTATAAATTATCAATACGCCTTGTCTATTTAAATTTATTTTTTATTAATATTTTACATTTGTTAAGTTTTGTTTCAATTTATTGAAAAATATCCTCAAAACACTAAAGTATATACAAATTATGCCGAAAGCAATAGTAAGGAACAATAAAGTAAGGAGTGACCCTTATGGGAATGTCCGCCAGCCAGGCAAGATTTTTAATTTTAACGGCACAGAAGAGCAACAATGAGTATCAGGCTCAGCGTATTACTCACGAACGTCTTGTGCTTGCACGGGAAACAGAATCCTGGACGTCCGAGTACAATGACAAAATGAACAATACAACTCTTTTGTTCAACGCTAAAACAGCAGCCGATACGGACTTATTCAACTATAACCGCAAACTCACTTACGACGATATTGTCCGCTCGGAACTGGCAGAAAACCCCGGTCTTGGCGGCAGACTGGTAACAACCTCAGGCAAGGTGGTTGTTCCCGAACTTCCCGCATTTGATGAAAACGGACTCTCTGCTGACGGTTTGACAAAAGATCAGTACTTTGTCGACCCTGAAATATCAAGAACTGACGCCCTTCAAAGAAGCTTGACGGAAGGAATTTATTTCATCCAGCTTATGAAATATTCTTCTGATGAAGACGCCTCAAGTGCGCAATGGCAGGAAGTAAACTACGCAAACACAAATGAAACTCTCATTTCAGAAGTGCTGGATAAAACCGATGACGCAGCGGCTCAGGCTGATTATGACGAAAAACAAAGCCTTTTCCAAAATAAAGATAAAACTCTTGAAATGAGATTAAAACAACTTGAATCTGAGCACAAAGCTCTTGAAACAGAGATAGACAGTGTCCAAAAGGTAATTCAAAATAACGTTGAAGGCTCATTTAAAACATTCGGATAAACAAAAAGCCCTCTTATACTTTAAGAGGGCTTTAAAATATTCTTTATATAATTATATATATTTATACAGCTACCCTATCCAGACTTTGCACTTTTCTCCCGTAACAGGGTCTACAGGGTTATTTGTACCCCCGAGTCCGTTTTGGTAACCTTGTGCCTTATTGGCGCCTATTTCCAGAATATCGTTTTGTCCTTCATAAGACTCGCCGCCTTCACGTCGTGAAATACCGCCCGAGCCGCCCGCCTGAGGGGCAAAGGGATTTACACCCGATGTATAATTTACCGGCTGTTTGTACATTTCATAATCATAACCGCCTACAGGGCCGATTGTTGTCATAATTATTCCTTATTTTCTTCTACATATAAATAAAAACTTTTCCGCCGTAAAAATTGCACCTGCATTAACAAAACTTTACACACCTCGGCAATGAAAAATCCTTTTATGCAGGAGAAAATGCAAAATATTAAAAAGGAGGGAAAATATGAAATTCAGCATTATAAAAAGGGAGCCTTCGTACTTTTTTAACAACATCCACGAAGATTTAACAAGATTCCTGAAAGACACTTTCGGCGATTTGGAGTTTATGGACAAAGGACATCTGCCCACAGAGATGACTTTTCGCCCCGCAATTGAAGTAAGGGAAACACCTAAAGATTACAATATCAAAGTAGAACTTGCAGGTGTCAAAAAAGAAGACATTGACGTAGATTTATACGAAAACGGAATCGTACTGCACGCTCAATCAAAATACGAAAAACACGATGACAAGGAAAACATCCATATAAGCGAATTTCGCTACGGCAAATTTTCAAGAACCATACCTTTTGAACACCCGATAAACACCGAAAACGCCAAAAGCGAGTTTAAACACGGCGTTCTGAAAATCACTCTTGAAAAGAAAGAACCGCAAAAAGACGAAGAGGCTAAAAAACTCAAAATCGAAGACTAGTCTATATGGTCATTTGTGCAGGCTGCACAGTCTTTTTCGGTAATCATAAAAGAATTTGAAAGCTCCTCGCGTATTGTTTTTGCATCCACAAATTCAATCGGGGAGTTTTCATCTTTTTGCAGATAAATTTTTTCGATTCCCGCCTGAACAATAAATCTCTTACATAAAATGCATATAAAATTATGCCCCCAGATGTACATCGTGGCACCCTTACATCTGTCCTGACCCGCCTGAATTATGGCGTTTTGTTCGGCATGAATGGAACGGCAGGTTTCATAGCGTGTGCCCGAGGGAATATTGTTTTTTATCCTGTAGCAAAAACCTAACTCCGCACAGGAAACAACCTTTGAAGGCGTGCCGTTATACCCTGTCGCCTTGATTTTTTTATCCTCGCCGACAATAACCGCGCCCACATGCGCCCTTAAGCAATTTGAACGCGAAGCACAGGTTTTAGCTATTTCCAAAAAATATTCATTCCAGGGTTTAATCATAATTCCGCCGCAAATAATTACTCAACAATAAAAACCTAGCACAACAAATCAAAGTAATCAAGCACAGGGGTATCACTCTGTTTTAAGCCCGCTCCAGTGCTTATTTTCATCCAGCCTGACTTTATAGCCTAAAATCGCCGCAATATCCTGAAACTCGCTCCACTTAACAGTTTCATTGATGAGTTTCCTTGAAAGATTAGACTGTCTTATATTATATCCGTATTTATCATTCAGGCTTTTTGCCAGAGAACTCAGCGAAACGTTGCGTCTTAAAAGCATCATTTTAACAATTTCTCTGACGCTTATTTTTTGTTCTGTCATATATTTAGTTTTCTATAAAATCCGCGCTTATTTGACTTGTTATATCAATATTGATATAATTATATCGATATTGATATGATTAAGATACGAGAGGAGAGTCTTGCATGGCTCAGTTTTTTATCCTGCCGAAAAAACGCAGCGCGTTTACTCTGGCTGAACTTTTAACCGCAGTTTTAATTATCTCCGTAATTATGGTAGCATTAGCACCCGTAATTACAAAACGCATGAAAGATAATGTATCTGTAACCACAGATAACAAAAAAGGACTTGAAATCTTTGCTAACCCCGGGACTTACACTTTTGATGTCCCTGTTGGTATTAATACTCTTTTTCTGCAAGGCTCGGGCGGCGGAGGAGGAGGCGGGGGTGCAAGCTACATTGATAAAAAGGTAACTTATACCTCTAACAGTACATGGACTGTACCCAAGGGAGTAAATAAAGTAACATTTACTCTCTACGGTGCAGGCGGAGGCGGAGGAGGCGGATACGGAAAAACGGGAAGCGAGGATTGCCCCTCACCGTATATTAAGTTTACAAACGCAGCTGATAACGGGCGTGACATATGCTACTTTAACAAAGAAATGGATAATAAGCTTAACTATGGGCAGCACGGTGCGGGTTTATACATGGCAAAACTCGGAGAATTTTCACCCATGTCACAAGCATGTTTCAGGGGTGAAAATGTCTCTTCCGTGCGCTATCTTGCACCTAACAGTAAAGCAAAAAACAGACTTGTATGTTCTCCCGAAGGCGCAAGTAATTATTGCGGCTGCTATCTGCCCTCTGCAATCGGCTGGACACCAACTTGTACAAGCATATATAATACCCCCGTACATGAAGCAAGGCTTATGAAAGCAACCGAAATGCAGAGGATACTGGATAAAAGCCCTGCACCGGACTACAAGTATCTGACACCTGAATATCTGGACTTAGGCGGTTATGTAACAGAATGGCTCACAAACAAGGTTTCAAGCGTAGGCCCGTCAACCAGTTGTAAATACTCGGGTACAAATACCAATTTTTGCTGGACTATAACCGCACATTTTCAGGGGGGCAGATTCAACTGGAACGGCTCTAGAGAGGAAACTACCGACCATACTCCTCATGTATCTTACACAACAGAACAAAACAGTGCAGCTGTAATCTGCGTCTACGAAATCCGCGACTGGACACCCTATGGCGGGGGAGGCGGAGCCTCCGGCGCCAAGTTTGTTCAGACAATAAGCGTACTTCCCGGTGACACACTTCAAATAACAATAGGCCAGGGAGGTAACGGAGGTTCTGCCGGTTCAAACGGAAGCAGCGGAGGTGCCACAAAGATTGTTCATAAAAGAGGAAGTGAAACAAAAGGAACATATTATGCAAACGGAGGTATCGGAGGAAACAGAGCAACCTCATCGGGAATAGGTTCTCAAACAACAACCCCTGCAACATGTTCTTCTTCATCGGGATGTAATCAAACGGTAAGCACAAACTCTGGAAAAGGATACGCAGGAACTACAACAGCAGGAGGAAAAGGAGCGGGAGAAGTATCGGGAGGAACACCCGATACAAACCCCTCTAACGCTTCAAACAACACAAGCTACGGAGGAGGCGGAGGCTTCTGCCCCAGAGGCTCAAAATCTCCTTCATCATGTCAAAAAGGAGGCAAGGGAGGATCGGGCAAAGTTGAGATAAGCTATTCAATCATGCTCCCGGGCTCGGGAGGAGGTTCAGCCTCACGTGTGGGAGGAGTGGAAGAAGGAACAAATAAAGACTACGAAATAAAATACAAAGTGAGCGAAGGAACACGCGTAGTCTTTGAAGTAGGTTCAGGGGGCTCAGGAGGTGCCCCCGGGCAGGATGGATTAAACGGGACACCAACAATAATTGAAGATAATAAAATAATATTTTTAGCGGGAGAAGGAGGTAAAACAGCAACGCAAAATCAAAAAGATAATCTTTCAAACTGCATAGGAACAACAACAAACTCCGATACCGTAATATCCTGTGTAAATAACTCCTCCTACAAACCGCAGGGAGGAAGATCGGGGATAATAACAGTTGATAATGAAATAAAAACAACAACATTAGGTCTTTTAATAACAAACACAAACAACACATCATACACTGTACCCTCTTCAACATTCAAAGGAAAAGACGGTAATATGCCCTCTCAAATAAATCAAAACATAATTCCATGGTCATACGGATATGACGGAGGAGTGGGAGGAGCACCCTTTGGAATAAGAAAATCAAACGCAGCAGCCTCCATAACATGCGGCGGAGGAATGAGCGGAACATACGCAGATACAACGGATATAGAAAACTACGTATGTACATCGGGAAACATAAACGCAAACAACGCAAGAAACCACGACCCCGCAAACAATGAATTCGGAGGCTCAGGCGGCGGAGGCGGAGGAGTAACAAACGACTCCTTTGAACAAGGCACCGGAGGCAACGGCTCCTCAGGATATCTAAGGATAAGGTGGGATGCATCGGAACAGGAGTAAACTCCTGTTCCGAGAAGAAAAAGAAAAATTAAAACTCCTAATCTGCGCAGTCAAACACTAAACCCAAAGCCCTATGCACGCAAAAAATGCAAAACCCCAGAGCCGCGTTTTTCTTTCTTTTGGTTCGTTTTCTTTCTTTTTGCGTTGGCGCGTGAAACAAAAAGAAAGAAAATGAACAAGCCTGAAAGTGCGAATATCTAATTAAAATTATCTACATCCATTAATTCAAGCAAAGTAATTCCAAAGGCTTTTGCAATATCGTTCACTGTTTCAATCGAAGGAGTAGTCAGTCCTTTTTCAATTGCACAAATAGACTTATGGTTAAGATTTGCACGTTCCGCAAGTTGCTCCTGAGTTAAACCGCGCTTTGTTCTTTCCATCTTAACCTTTAAACCAAATTTTGAGGTAAGTTCTGTTTTTTTCTTCATTACTATATAATATATGGTTGACACTTAAAAGTTTATATACTAAACTAGAAATATATTTTAGTTTAATGGAAACAAAATGAACATAAAACTTCTTGAAAAACTTTCGGAATTAAATTCCCTGCTTGCGGATATTAAAGGACTGAGTGAGTTTATTAAAAATGATACATTTGAAAACGCCTCTGCCGTAAGTATTGAGAGTAAATGTACAATATGCGCCATTCTCTGCGACAGGGCGGATAAAGCGCTTCGGGCATTTGAAGAGATGGAACTTCTTATCTAAAAGAATCTTGAAAATACACTGAAGTATATATAAAACGCCGATATTACAAGCAATACACCCATTATCTTTAAGAATACTTCGGATACTCCCGAGAATACACGGACTTTTTTCACAAAAGAAGTGAAAACACCCGCAAGGATTATAATCAAACCCTGCCCCAGAGAAAACATAAAAAGCATAAGCGCCGCATACACGAGGTTTGCACTGAGAGATGCAAAACTCATAATGCCGACAAGAATGGGTGTCGAGCAGGGTGTTGCGGCAAGCGCAAAAAGCGCGCCTAATATAAAAGGATAAATAAACAGACTGTGCGCGTCGCCTTTTGGCATTTGTTTAACAATAACGGGCAGATTAAACTGAATAACCCCGAGTAAATTTAAACCGAAAAGCAAAATAACCGACGCGACAAACAGCACCCAGTACGCGCCGCCTATCGATACAAAAGCTCTGCCGCCAAGCGCGCATATTATCCCGATTACGGTCAGAACCGCGGAAAGCCCCAATACAAAGGACAAAAGCTGAAGAAAGGTTTTAAAACCGGACTCCTCGCTATATCCGCCTACATAGCCCACAACTATGGGCAAAACCGAGAGCGAACAGGGTGAAAGGGAAGCAAGAACGCCTCCCAGAAATGAAATTACAAGAAAAAGGTATGAAAACTCCTGCGTCTTTAAATACGCCGTCAAATTAGAAACCAAAGACTCCATTTAAATCACCTATTTAATATTTACGATATTGCTTTCAATCTCGTCGTCTTCAATAAAGCCTTCGACTTTTTTGAAGTTTTTACCGTCTTTTGTTTCAAAAATAAGTGTCGGGACAAGAGTGATTTTGTATTTTTTGATTAAAGCCTTATTTTTATCGGTCTGCTCGGAAACATTAACTTCTTCAAAAGTTACCGCGTCTTTGTAATCTTCAATAACGCCTGCCATCTCGCCCGAGATTTTTTTGCAATCTGAGCACATGGGAGAGTAAAACTTGATTACTCTTGCTTTTCCCGTATTATTTAATGCCGCCTGCTGCTCTTTTGCGCGCGCGTCAAGCGAATTTGACTCTAAATAGGCATAAAGACCCAGAGGAATCGCAAATACAAGTAAAACTATAATCCAATTTTTCATAATTAACCTCTCTAAAATTACCCCTAAATTATAAACTCATACATTGAAAAATTCAATTTAGCCATGCAGGCTAATTACATGGGGGTAATCCCGCGAAACTGCAAGGCGCGCGCAATATGCGATGAGGTTATATTTTCGCTTTCATCAAGGTCGGCTATGGTGCGTGAAATCTTTAAAATCCGCTCATAAGCACGAGCCGAGAGGTCAAATTTTGAAATTGCAAACCGCAGCATATTCTCTGACGCTTCATCCGTTTTGCAGTATTTTTTGACAAGTTTTGCATTGAGTTCGGAATTTGTAAGGATTCCTTCTTTTTTATAGCGTTCAAGCTGGATGCTTCTTGCCCTGACAACCCTTTGTCTTACAGTTTTTGAATCTTCCGCGTCTTCTTTAATGTTTAAAAGTTCATCCTCGCTGAGCCTTGCAACTTCTATTTGTAAATCAATCCTGTCTAAAAGAGGGCCCGACAGGCGTGAGCGGTAGCGTTTTATCTGATAGTCGCTGCAGGTGCAGTGTTTTTTAGGGTCGCCAAGAAAGCCGCAGGGGCAGGGGTTCATCGCAGCAAGAAGTATAAAGTTTGCGGGAAATTTTAAACTGCCCGCCGCGCGCGAAATCGTCACAACACCGTCCTCAAGAGGCTGGCGCAATACTTCAAGCACCTGACGGGGAAACTCTACCATCTCATCTAAAAACAAAACACCCCTGTGCGCAAGGGTAATCTCTCCGGGGCGCACTTTTGCACCGCCCCCTATAATCCCTGCCGCAGAAGCACTGTGATGGGGCGAGCGGAAAGGTCTTTTTGAAATAAGGGGTTTATCATAGTCCAAAAGTCCGCAGGCAGAGTAAATTTTTGTAAGTTCTATGGCTTCGCTTTTCTCAAGCGGCGGCAAAATAGATACAAAAGCCTTTGAAAGCATTGTCTTGCCTGACCCGGGTACTCCGCACATAAGAACATTATGCGCGCCCGCGGCAGCCACTTCAAGTGCGTATTTAGCGTTTTTTTGCCCTTTTACATGCTTAAAGTCGACTTCAAAATTATCTTCAAGTAAAAGAAAATCATCCACTTTCTGCACAAGTTTGTGCAGTTCTCCTTCATTGTTTAAATAATGCACAAGTTCGCACAAATTCTTTGCGCCCAGTGACTCTACACCCTCTACAAAGCTCGCTTCTTTAAGGTTTTTATAGGGCAGGATAACTTTTTTTATCCCGAGTTCCCCGAGCGCACAGACAATAGGCAAAATGCCGCTAATCGGGCGGATAGAACCGTCAAGTGAAAGCTCGCCCAGAAATGCCGTGTCAGAGGGTATGTCTTTGACAATATCCTGCTTTGCAAGAATCCCCACAGCCATTGCAAGGTCATAGCTTGTACCTTCTTTTTTTAAATCCGCGGGAGCAAGGTTTATAACCACTTTTGTCTGCGGAAAGTCAAAAGAAGAGTTTTTAATGGCAAGTCTTAACCGCTCTTTTGCCTCGCTTATTGCAGTATCGCCGAGCCCGATGATTGAAACCTGCGGGAGCGAGTTTAAAACATCGACTTCCACATCTATTTTATAGGCTTCAAGACCTATGAGTGTTGCCGTTGTGATTTTTGCTACCATTTTAAAATTATAACACAGCCGGATAAATGTTAATTTATTGTTACAAAATCTATATAAAAGTCAATTTTTCAACTTGAGAAACTTAAAAAAATCAAGAAAGGATGGAATATGATAGGAGCAATTAATTTTTTAGGAAATATTCAGACAAACTACGGAGAAAAAAGAGCTTCAAACCCCGCACTTAAACCTATGGAGTGCGATTGCTTCGTAAAAAGTACGGAAGGGGAAAAAGCAAAAACGCTGAGAGAGGCAAAGGAAAAAATCATAAATAAAATTATTGAAGAAAATACCGAATACGGCTATACAATAAGTCCTGAAGGAGAAATACTTGAAGAATACGGCGGGGATGAGCATTCTTGCACGCTTGACTCAAGAAAAATTGTTCCGCATGCCATACTTATGCACGGGCATCCCTCTCCGCTGCCTCTTTCTAGCGGAGATATCGCCATTCTGCTTGCCACCCCGGCAGACAGCCAGGAAGCAATAACAAGAGATGGAAAATTCTCAAAACTCACAAAGAAATACCCGCTTAACAATGAAAAAAGCTACAGAGATTTATATTTTGAACTTGAAAAAATGTTATGCCTTATGGCGCTTGATAAAATGGGCATAGATTACAAATTAAACAAAGATGATATAGCGCAAATGGGCAGAGATTATATCGAATACCAGACAGGGCAAAACTTTGAAAATGAAGACAGTTCGGAAGTATTAAAGCGGCTTGAAAATCTTGGCATAGACACATCAAAAAGCAATGAAGAAATTGCAGCCAAACTCAAAGAACTGATGTTTTTGCCGCTTTTAACAAACCCTCAAAAATACGACAAAGAACACAAGACAATCATCGAAAATATGCAATCAATACATGATTTTCTTGACAGTGAAGAAGGCACGCGCACAAGACACGAATTTGTACAAAACATTGCCCGTGCCTATGACCTTAACTATGAAACAAATTTAGACTAAGAACATAAAACCTATGTGTCAATATTTGTTGCATAGACGGCGTTTTGTTCAATGAAGTCGCGTCTTGGGCCTACGTTATCGCCCATAAGGACATCAAAGAGTTCATCACAGAGCATGGCATCTTCTATATTAACTTTTAAAAGCGTTCTGTTTGCGGGATCCATGGTGGTTTCCCAGAGCTGCTGGGGCATCATTTCGCCCAGACCTTTAAAGCGCTGTATCTGCAAGCCCTTTTGTCCTCTGTCTTCCACAAGTTTTTGAAGCTGGGCAAAAGAAGTGATTTCAACTTCTCCCTCGGGTGTTTCAAGGCGAAGCAGCTTTTCTTCTTCAATCAGGAACTGTCTGATTTTAGGATATGCGTTTTTAATGCGCGCAAACTCGTTGCTTTTAATCATATTTGCTGTAATTGTAACAGGTTCAAGGTCGGCTCCCAGGTCTACCTTGAAATAGAATCTGTTATTTTCGGGGTTTGCGCCGAGCGTAACTTTATAGTCCTTGGCTTCGGTAATTCCGTAGTTCAGCGCGTGGTCTTCAATGTAGTGAGCAAGATAGCGGTAAACTTCCTTTATCTTTTCTTCGTTTTCAAAGTCCTGAGGCTCAACGTTTGAGCGGATTAAACCGCGTACAATGACCGAAGGCATTTGATTGATAATCGGGTTATGGAATGAGCGATAGTACGTAGACATTGAGTATATAAGGTTTTCAAGCTCATCGTCACAAACGCTTTTCACTTTTGATTTATCATACAGGCAGAGTCCTTTTGTACCGCGTTCGCGAACCATTCTGTCCAATGCACGGTCATCATACAGGTACTCCGAAGTTTTGCCTATTGTAACCTTGTACAGCGGAGGCTGCGCAATGTATAGATAGCCGTTTTCAATCAAAGGACGGGCATAGCGGAAAAAGAAAGTCATAAGAAGGGTTCTTATGTGCGCGCCGTCAACATCGGCATCGGTCATCATAACGATTTTGTGGTATCTCAGCTTTTCCACATCCACCTCATCGGGATTTTTGGAAATGTTTATACCAAGAGCCTGAATCATGATTTTGATTTCGTTTGAATTGTAAATCTTATCAAGCCTTGCACGCTCGACGTTCAAGATTTTTCCCCTCAAGGGCAAAATGGCCTGAAACATTCTGTTTCTGCCCTGTTTTGCACTGCCGCCCGCGGAATCGCCCTCTACAATATAGAGTTCGCATTTTTCGGGCTCGCGCGAAGAGCAGTCAGCAAGTTTACCCGGCAGAGAAGAACTCTCAAGCGCCGTTTTGCGCCTTGTAAGTTCGCGCGCCTTTCTTGCGGCTTCACGCGCCCTTTGAGCCTGCAGGGTTTTTTCGATTATAAATTTTGCAAGCTTGGGGTTAAACTCAAGCCATTCTTGAAATTTATCCCTTATGACATCATTTACCGCGGGGGTAACTTCGGCGTTTCCGAGTTTTTCTTTCGTCTGACCTTCAAATTCGGGATTTGAAATTTTAACCGAAACAATTGCAGTCAAGCCTTCGCGAACATCTTCACCCGCAAGGTTTTGTTCATTGTCTTTCAGGATATTATTTTTTCTTGCGTAATCATTTATAACACGCGTAATACCGTTTCTAAAACCCGTTAAGTGTGTTCCGCCGTTGTGCGTATTAATATTATTTGCAAAACTGAGAACATTTTCCGTATAGGAATCTGTATACTGCATTGCAATTTCAACATAAATACCGTCTACTGTTTTTTCCATGTAGATCGGTTTTTCAAAAAGTGCTGTTTTATTTTTGTTTAAATGCTCCACATAGCTTGCGATACCGCCCTCATAGTGGTAAGTATATTCCTTATCGGCTTTTTTGTCCGTAAAAATTATTTTCAGGCCCTTGTTTAAAAATGCCATTTCACGAAAACGATTTGCTATAACATCACAGTCAATTTCCGTTGTTTCGGTAAAAATCTCAGGGTCTGGCCAGAATCTTGTTTTAGTACCCGTAGCGTCCGTTTCTCTTATTTTTTCAACATGAGTGGAAGGCTCGCCTCTTAAATACTCCTGCCTCCAGACCCAGCCCTGGCGGGAAACTTCCACAACATATTTTTCACTTAAAGCGTTTACGACCGAAGCCCCTACACCGTGCAGACCGCCTGATACTTTATATCCGCCGTCGCCGAATTTACCGCCCGCATGGAGCACCGTGTGAACAATTTCAAGTGCGGACTTGCCGCTGTCGGGTTTAATATCCACGGGAATACCGCGGCCGTTATCTTCGACCGTTACGGAATTGTCCTGATGAACTGTAACTTTAATAGTGTCACAGTAGCCTGCAAGGCTCTCGTCGATTGAGTTATCAACAATTTCATATATGCAGTGGTGCAAACCTCTTTGCGAAGTCGAACCGATATACATGCCGGGGCGCACCCTGACCGCTTCAAGACCTTCTAAAACTCTGATATTACTCGCGTCATAATGTTGATCGGCTGTCTGATTTGTCATCTGCACTCCCCTAAAATATACCTCTATAATGATATTTTACTACAAAAAAGCCCTGACGCAAATTTTTAAATACTTGAAATTAAAAATGTTTAGTTAATAATGATGGGTATGAAAATAATTATATACGGCGCAAATGAAACGGGTTCGATAATTGCTGCAGAGTTCTTTGAAGACCATGACATAATAGTAATAGACCCCGATTCAAAAAAACTCGAAAAATTTAATAACCTCGATTTAACAGTCATGTGTGCGGATGCTTCAAATATAAATACACTCAAAGAAGCGGATATAAAAAACTGTGATGTTTTTATTGCCTGCACAAACATAGATGAAGGCAACATCGTGGCTTGCCTTATGGCAAAACAACTCTCGGACGCTGCAACGGTGTGTTTTGTTTCCAAAAAAGAATGCCGCGATTCGCTGCGCGCAATAAGAGAAGAGCACAACAAAAACCACCCTCTATACATAGATAATGTAATCTGGCCCGAAAGACTCTTAACTCATGAGATTTTAAGAATCATTACCGTGCCGGATGCCGTAGATGTAGAGTATTTTTCAAACGGACGGGCAAAACTGCTTGAATACAGAATAAAAGAAAACTCTACACTCAAAAACAAAAAACTCAAAGACTGCCCCTTTAACGATGAAACACTTGTAGTCGGTATCGTAAGAGATGAAGAGCTTTTTATTCCCAACGGAAACAGTGAATTTATGGTGGGCGACAAAGCTATTTTTATGGGAACGCCCGATGCGCTTGACAATACAGCGGGACAGTTTTTTATAGAAGATAACAACTTAAAAAACATTGCAATAATAGGCGGCGGCTCGGTAGGTTTTGAACTTGCAAAAAGCCTTGAAAATACAAAATTAAAAATAAAAGTTATAGAATACGACTACAAAAGATGTGAGTTTTTATCGCAGAACCTTAAGAAAGCACTGGTTTTGAACGGCAACGGTACAAATCTTGAGCTTCTGGAGCAGGAGGGAATTGGCGACTGCGATGTTGCGGTGTGTGTTACCGACAATGACGAAAAAAACCTGCTTTGTTCGCTTTTAACTAAACAGCTTGGAGTTAAAAGGGCAATAACAAGAGTGGGGCAGATTGCAACAGCCACTCTTTTTGAAAAAGTAGGTGTTGACGTTGCAATTTCACCCAAAGAAGCCGCCGTTAACGAAATAAAAAACCGCATAATAGAGTCCCATGCAGGAATTCTTGCAACTGTTGAAAGAGGACTTGCGGAGATTCTGGAACTTAAGGTAAGAGAGGATTTTCCCGACACCGCCCTTATGAATTTAAATCTTCCTCTAAGAGCAGTTGTCGCAATAATAGAGAGAGGCGGAAAAATAATTATTCCCAAAGGCCAGACACTCATAAGGTCAGGGGATAATCTTTTAATTTTTATAAAATCTCAGGATGTTGCAAAAATCAAGGATTTCTTTAGATAATGAGATATAATATAGTTTCAAATATTATAGGTTCAAATTTAAGATACATAAGCATTATAATGCTTGCGCCCGTAGTATTTTCCATACTTTACAGAGAACCCGTCCACTCTTTTGCTTTTATATGCGCTTCTGTTATCTCGGTAATTCTCGGGTTCCTTTTTACGCTTCCAAAAGCAAGTGAAAAAGATATAGACAGCATAAAAAAACCCGAGGCACTGTGCGGCGTGTTCTTTTCCTGGGTATTTTTTGCAATAATCTGCGCCGTGCCTTATCTTTTTTATGGCATAAATATTACAAACTCGCTTTTTGAATCAGTTTCAGGAATCACAACTACAGGTGCAACCATTTTACAAGACTTTTCACTGTATCCGAAAACTCTTTTCTTTTATCGTGCAATGACGCAATGGCTCGGCGGCATGGGAATTGTCGTGCTTTTTATTGCGGTACTGCCAAAATTTGCGGTAGCCGGAAGGCAGATGTTCTCTGCTGAATCCCCGGGGCCGGTGGAAGAAAAAGTCACCCCGCGCATAAGACATACAGCAAGCTGGCTGTGGGGGATATATTTGGGGCTTACCATAGTACAGATAATTGCACTCAAACTGTGCGGAATGGACTTTTACAATGCACTTTGCAATACACTTGCGACAGTTTCAACAGGCGGTCTGTCACCTAATCCCGAAAGCATTATGGGGTATCATAACCAAAAAGCCGTTATTGTCATAGGCATTTTTATGTTTTTATCCGGCGCGAACTTTATTTTGCAGTACAGAGTTTTTATTCAGCGCAAATGGAGTGCATTTATTAAAAGCGAGGAATTTCTTACCTATCTTGGCATTACCGTATTTATTAGTTTAAGTATTGCATTATTTTTACAGGCAAGGCAGGAGGGAAGTTTTTTAAACAACCTCATTGACGGAGCTTTTCAAACAATAAGCCTTATAACAACAACGGGATTTGCCTCATGCGATTTTATCAAATGGGGTGCGGATGCAAAAATCATGCTCTTTGCCGCAATGTTTGCAAGCGGATGCGCGGCTTCAACCGCAGGCGGCATAAAAATTATAAGATGGATTTTTCTTTTTAAATACTTAAAACGCGAAGTTTCAAAAATAATCCACCCGAGTGCGGTTTATCCGATAAGACTTGAAAACAGGCCGGTGCCTGATGATACCGGCTCCCAGATGATAGCATTTTGTATATTTTACTTTTTTATATTTGCGCTCAGCTCTTTTGTCGTGGCGCTGCTTGAAAAAAATCCGGCAATTGCACTTTCCGGTTCAATTACCACACTTGGCAATATAGGCCCGGGTTTGAGTGCCAAAATAGGCCCCATGGCAAGTTTTGACCCGTTATGCAACGTAACTAAATGGATTTTTATTTTTAATATGCTTATAGGCAGGCTTGAACTTATACCGTTTTTAGCCCTTTTGCATAAAGATATGTGGACATCAAAATAAACTACTTTTCAAGAGCCTTTTTAAGGGCCTCTTCAAGTGTTGCAATCTTATTCTGCAGAGTTTTTACCCTTAAATCGGAATCATCCGCGCCTATGGCTGTTTTTTCGTATTGTCTTTTGAGTTTCCTGTAATTGTCCATAGCGCCAAAAAGGCTTGATGACAGTGCAAGCGCGCCTGCGGCAACACCAAAGAAAAATGCAAAAAGCGCATATATAAAAAGGTCGACATTATAGTGCAAATCACCTATGTTAATACCGATAACGGGGTTATTATAGCCAAATATATACACAAATGCGGCACTTATTATAAAAGCAAGAAATATTACAAAATTTTTCATTTTATTATCCTCTCATTATTTTTAAAACTCTTGTAAAGTCACTATCCCAATCGGCGGGCTCAAGTTCAAAAGTCATTATCTCATTATTTTTAGGATGTGTAAAGCTTAAAAAATATGACTGCAAAAGCTGCCCTTCAACTTTAATACCCCTGTATTTCTCAATGAGCGCACCGCGCGCGCCGTAAAGGTTGTCGCCAAAAATCGGATGATTGAGCGATTTTAGATGAACTCTTATTTGATGAGTCCTGCCCGTTTTCAGTTCAAGCTCCACAAGCGCCGCCCCCCTAAATTGCTCCAATACCCGATAATACGTAATGGCATTTTTACCCTCACCCTCGGGAGCTATTTGCATTTTTACGGTTTTATCCATATAGTGCACAAGGGGCTTATCAATAATCCCTTCTCTTTGTTCAAACTCGCCCAGTGCAATTGCCAGATATTTTCTTTTCGCGGTTTTATTTTTAATTTGGCTGCCGAGCGACTCCGCAGCAAAGTCTGTTTTAGCAGCGAGCATAAGACCTGATGTATCCTTATCCAGCCTGTGAATAATCCCGCGCCTCATCGGGTCGCTGCCGCACAGGTTTTCCCCGCAATGATACATAAGCGCATTTACAAGTGTGTCTTCTCTCTCGTATGCACTCGGGTGCGTAAGCATTCCTTTGGGTTTGTTTATTACAAGAAGTTCATCATCCTCGTATTTTATATCAAGTTTAATATTCTGAGGCAGAATTTTAATATCCTCTTTTTGCAAAAAAAGAGGGTTGTACTCTATTATTTCCGTACC
>DSTMC04003__coassemble_1120_pt1 | contig 22600 bp, 22 predicted proteins | sample DSTMC04003__metabat2_low_PE_018 | metagenome-assembled genome bin DSTMC04003
AAGATGTCTTGTGTAAAAAAATCAGGGAATCTGACGATATAGATGTATACGAAAATACGTCCGCTATTGAGATTCTTGTTGATAAAAACAACAGTGCCAGAGGTGTCATTGTATACAACCGTGAATCGGATTCTTACGAAGCTGTGTATTCAAATGCCCTGGTTCTTGCAACAGGCGGCATAGGGCAGATTTATGCGCACACCACAAACCCTGAAGTTGTAACAGGGGATGGTATAGCACTTGCATATCGCGCAGGAGCGGATATTGAAAATATGGAATTTGTCCAGTTTCACCCAACCGCTCTTGCTGTGAATAATAAAGTTTCAATGCCTCTTGTATCTGAGGCTGTGAGGGGTGCGGGTGCAAAATTATGCGACTCTAAAGGTGTGTATTTTGCACATGATTTTGATGAACGTGCCGAACTTGCCCCCAGAGATATTGTTGCGCGCGCCATTTATACTACAATGAGGAAAAACGGGGATGACCACGTATTTCTTGATATTTCACAAATGGGGATTGAATTTTTCAGAAGAAGGTTCCCGAATATATCAAAAAGCTGTGAAGAAAACGGCATAGATATATCTGACGGCTTAATTCCCGTTGCTCCTGCGGCACACTACTTTATGGGCGGAATTAAGACAAATGTATGCGGTGAAACATCAATAGAAAATTTATACGCACTTGGCGAAGTTTCATGCAGCGGTTTTCACGGCGCCAACAGACTTGCTTCAAACTCGCTCCTTGAGTGTGCGGCAGGAGCTTATGAACTTGCTGATTTTCTCTCTCAAAGGAATCTTGACGCTCCTAAAAATTTTGACGAGAAGGTTAAAGAAACTCTGAATAAATATGAACAGGATTCAGACAATACCTGTGATTTTGAGGAAACGGATATTGAAGAAATAAAAAACTCAATAAAAGATATCATGTGGGAAGGCGCCGGAATAGTCAGAAATAAAGAAGGACTGCTCGGGGCGAAGCTAAAACTTGAAAAACTCCTCCAAGCCATGCGCTCGTCGAATTGTGCACATATTAATGACTGTTATGAAGCAAAAAACATGATTCTTGTTTCGCTTCTTGTTGTAAATGCAGCCCTTGAGAGAGAAAATTCAATAGGCGCCCACTATAGAGAAGATTTTCCAAAAAACACTTGTGATTTAAATACGATGGTGCGCAAAACACAAGAAACACATCAAGAGGTAAGCGATAATGGCGAAATTTTTGTTGAATGATTTTATGATTGAAGAGCATGTGAAAAACGCTCTTATTGAAGATATCGGCCATGGTGATATTACAACCGATTCGGTTTGTGCTTCGGCCCGGGGTGATATGGATTTTATCGTATTTCTCACAACAAGAAACGACGGTGTATTTTGCGGCGCCGATGTATTTAAATGCGTTTTCAGAGTTCTTGCAAAAGATAAAGTTAATGTGGAGTTTTACTTTAATGACGGTGATGAAATTAAAAAAGGCGATAAAATTGCTAAGATTTCAGGCTCTGCAAGGTATATTTTAACGGGTGAAAGGCTTGCGCTTAATTACACACAGAGAATGAGCGGTATTGCAACAATGACAAGAAAATACCGGGATATTGCCTCTAAATACGGCGCAAGAGTTGTAGATACAAGAAAAAACACTCCTAATTTCAGAATTTTTGAAAAATACGCCGTAAAGGTAGGGGGCGGTTATCTTCACAGGTTTAACCTCTGTGACTGTGTTATGCTTAAAGACAATCATATTGCACTTCTTGGCGGTTCTATAAAAGATGCTGTTAAAAAAGTGCGTGAAAATATCTCGCATGCTCATAAAATAGAAGTTGAGTGCGACGCGATTTCTCAGGTTAAAGAAGCCCTTGAAGCGGGTGCCGATATTATAATGCTTGATAATATGTCCCCTGCGCAAATGCGAGAGTGTGTTAAGCTTATCGATAAAAGAGCGGTCGTTGAGGCAAGCGGCGGTGTTGACCTTAATTCGCTTGAAGAAATAGCAAAAACAGGAGTGGATATAATCTCAACCAGTGCTATTGTCGCAAGAGCAAATACGCTTGATTTGGCTTTTGATTATATAGGATAGATTTACCAGTTTTTGTCTTTTATCTGTCCGTTTAGCCTGTAGGCGGCAGTTAAGAGTATATCAATCGTTGATGAGTACGGAGGAGCATATGGAAGATCCAGATGCAGAAATTCTTCCACGGTAAGACCCGATTGAAGCGCTGAGGTTACCGTGTTTATTCTCTTGTTGACATCTCCTGTTCCGATACCCTGTGCGCCCAGAAGTTTTCCTGTTTTTTTGTCTGCAACAAGTTTTATTGTTATATTTTCAGAGTTTGGCATATAGCCTGCCTTATCTTTTTTGACAACTGTTGCACTTATGGGGTGCATGTCAAATTTTTCGGCAATTCTAGCCGCATCTTCTGCGCCAATACCGGTTAGTGCTATGGTGTAGTTAAAATATCTTGTTATAGCCGAGCCTAAAATGCCTTCAAACCTTTCACACACCTTGGGGCAGTTTGTAAGGTTAATTGCCGCAACTCTGCCTTCTTTATTTGCAATTGTTCCCAGTGAAGCGTAGAGCGGCCTTTTTGTAATGAGGCAGCGCTCCTGGGTGCAGTCGCCTGCCGCCCATATGTTTGGAACATTTGTCCGCATTGAAACATCTACTGCAATGCCTCCCGTGACACCGATTTCAACACCTGCATCGCGGGCAAGTTCGACATTGGGTTTTACGCCTGATGCAATGACGCAGAAATCTGCTTCGATTTCAAGACCGTTTTTTGTTATAAGCTTTGTAAATTTACCGTTTTCATCGGATATAAATTCTTCAACTTCCTGGCTGAAATGCATTTCAACCCATTGTCCGTCACGCTCGAGGATATGGTTTTTTATCATATCGCTAAATTCACTGTCAAAAACCCTCATCATACGGCTGCAGCTTTCAACAACCACAACGCTCAAGCCGTTTTGCACAAAGGCTTCAATGAGTTCCACCCCTATAAAACCTCCGCCTATAATCACCACTTTTTTAGCTTCGTGCATTGCCTCTTTTATTGCAATACCGTCTTTTATTCTCCTTAAAAAATAAACTCCGTCTATGTCAATATTTTTTATTTTGGGCTTAATGGGTTCGGCACCGGTGCAGAGTACAAGTTCGTCATAGTAAACTTCTTTGCCGTTAATGATTACACATTTTTTATCGGGCAGAATTTTTTGTGCCGTATGTTCCAAAAACACCTTTATTCCTTGCTTTTCAAAATCTTCGGGTGTTCTTATTATCAACTGGTTTATATTTTTAACCGTTCCTTCTATGAAATATGGCAGCCCGCAGGCACTGTAGGAAATGAGATTTTCCTGCGTGTACAGCTCTATTTCATTTTCGGGTGTCATCCTTTTTGCTTTTGCGGCTGTTTTCGGGCCTGCCGCACTCCCGCCGATTATTACTATTTTTTTCATGCTATTATTATGCAAAAGGTATAAGGAAAATGTATCTTACAGGCGGGCAGTATAAAGGAAGAAAAATAACTACTCCGCAAGGAGTAAGACCGACTCTTTCAATTGTAAGAGAGAGCGTTTTTAATGTTTTGTACTCGCATTTTGGAGACTTTTCAGATAAAAAGTTTGCAGATTTGTTTCTCGGCAGCGGGATAATGACACTTGAAGCTTTATCCAGGGGATTTTCAACAGTATCTTTTGAAATGGACGCGCGCGTGATAAAGGTTGTAAAATCCAATATGAAAGACATATCTTCGGATATGCAGATTATAAAGGGTGATTCTCTTAAGTGTGCATACAGACTAAATGCTAGATATGACGTTATTTATGCAGATCCCCCGTGGAGCTATTCGTATACCGAAATATTTAAGCTTTGCTCCCTGCTGCTTAATAATGACGGAATTGCGGTTATTGAGTGCGACAAAAAGAAAAAGCCCGATATATTAAGAGAACTTGAATCTTTTAATACGCTTGAGCTTTTTAAAGAAAAAAATTATGGTCGTTGTTGTCTTTTGTTTTTGAGTTGTAACTATGATGATATATCGTCGTTATCTACATAATTTGAAATGTTTGTTGCCTGAAATTTAGGGTGTTCTTCTTCCATTTCTTCAATTTCCGTGTCTACCCCGTAACCTGCGATTTCTGCGTTTGTAACCCTGCCGTCGCCGTTTTTATCTATTTCACTAAAGTGTGCAAGAACTTCTTCAAGCTGTGAACTTGCGGAACCTGAATAGCAAAGCTGCATAAGCTCCTGATAGCTAAGCCCCTTTTGTGAAAGCTGGTTTGTATACTGCTGCAGGTCGGTTGCACTTATTTTTCCGTCGCCGTCAGAGTCGATTGATGAAAAATTTTGTGTTAAATAACTTTGAAAACTGGCGTTTAAGTTATTTTTGTTTACTTCATCAGACGGGTTTATTATCTGATCCAGTGTTAAACCGCCCGAAGCGCCCGCGCTGAGTACGGCAAAATTGTTTGTAAGACCATATATGGCTTGTGCCATAAGTCCTTGTCCGTTTAATCGTGTGCTCATAATCTAACCTCGTTTATAACCTAAAATAAACTTAATGATTTTTTTAAAAAAAGAAAACAACCTTTTGGATGATATGGCTTGTTTCGGGTTTATATAAGTTGTAGAATGCTTTTATGAGCGAGAAAAAACAATTTTTGGGAGTTATGTTTGAATGCTGTCATGTCTACGGCAGGATTTACAAAAATAAAGAGGGCACCTGTTATTCAGGCAGGTGCCCAAAGTGTCTTAAACAAGTTAGTGTAAGGATAGGGAAGGGGGGAACAAGTAATAGGTTTTTTAAGACTTATTAATCTTGTTTTGGGGAAATCTTTTTATCGGTTTTTCAACTCTTCTTCACTGTAGAATTGTATATTGCCGTTTGCGTCTTTTAATATTTCATTGTTGCTGCCGCGCTTTATTTCGGGCAGTTTGATTTCGCCGTATATAATGTTAGGGTCTTCAATTCCGTTTAATTCGCAGGTTTTTTGTATGTATTGGTTGTAATCGCTGCTATATAGCTCTATGCCTTCAACATTGTTTTGAATAATTCTTGAAAGGCAGTCATTCGGGCCTTCACCCCACGGGTCTACAGCGACTTTTTGATAGAGTTCTTTTGTTTCGTTGTCTTTTTTGTCAGTGGTAGCTGTCTGCCCTTCTATGGGGCTGGTTTCAAGAACTGTTGCCGCGTCATATACACTGTTAAGCATTAATTCGGATTCTTCGCGCGACAGTGCATTGTCGCCGTTTCGGTTTACTGCGGCTTCAAGATCGGCTGCAAGCTCTTTATCTATTTCGCCTTTGTCGTTATCGAGGTATCCCGATTTCTTTGCTGTTTCCATAAAATCGTCCATCGGAATTGAGTTTATATTGTTGCCGCCCATAATTTCATCGCTGTAATGCTCGACAAAATTTTCTCTTGAGTCAAAAATACTGGAGTCATCGCTGCTTTCTCTGGCTTTTTCAAAAGCTGCTTTTGCTCTTTCTTCAAATTCTTCCCTTATTCCCATTGCATCAAGTATGCCGTTTATATTGTTTACGTTGCCGCTCACTTTCCTTTTAACCTTTCAATTAAATTAAATTTATTGTCAAATTATCTATCGGCACACAAGAGTGTATGCTTTATAGTTTGTAAAGAAATATTAATACTAAAATTTTTGAATATATAAAAAACGACGCCTCTACTTGAGAGGCGTCATTTTTATGTATTTTGTTTCTGTTTTAAGCTACTCATCCTTGCCAAACAGTCCGGAAAAGATTTTTTCAAAAAATCCTTTTTCTTCTTCCTGCGGCTTTGTACTTACCGACGGCGCGTCCGGTTCAGGTACCTCGGGTGTAGCTTCGGGTTCGGGCGGAGTGTCTTTTCCATCTGTACTGTCTACAGCGGGTTTATCTGAGTCAATTGGTTTGGGCTCTGACGCAGCGGGTTTTTCACTGATATTATTTATATCGGGCATATCGGGCTCGTCTATGTCAATATCCATATTTGTGTCCATGTCTGCGTCAACATCGGTGTCTATATCGGTATCAATATCTGTATCGACATCTGTATCTGTATCAGCATGTTCCATTCCGGGTGGATTTTCAACCATTTTCATTGATTCTGCAGAGTCATATGCGGTTCCTATAAGTTCGGTTAATTCGTCTTTTGACAGTGTTCCGTCGTTGTTTCTGTCTATTAAATCCTGCATGGCGGCCGATGAATCTTCATCAATGAAGCCGTTATCCACCGCTTTTTGCATAAAATCGCCTATTGCCATTGAGTCGTTTCCTTCGCCGAAGATTTCATTTGTGTAGTGTTCAACAAAGGAGTCTTTATTATCAAAAATGCTCTTATCCCAAGCACCTTCTTGCGCCTCGTCGATACTGACTTTAGCCTTTTTGTCAAATTCGCCTTTGATACCCTGTGATCTTAGGATGTCACCCATGTTAATGTTATTGTCAGGCATTTTCTAACCTTCTTTCATCTTGTACTAACCTGTTTTTTATCGGCAGATAGAATCGTGTACTTTATAGTTTGTGAAGAAATGTTAAAAAGCACCCCTTTTGGAGGTGCTTAAAACCATTTAAAAATACTAATGTCTATTTTAAGGCTTGTTCCAGATTGTATGCAGCTCTTAAAATTGTGGCTTCATCAAGGTTTTTGCCTATTATCTGCAAGCCTACCGGCATTTTTTCCGAGTCAAATCCGCATGGTGTGCTGAGTGCGGGCGCTCCTATCAGGTTTGCACTGATTGTTGCAATGTCTGTTAAATACATTGCAAGCGGGTCTTCATTTCTTGAGCCTATATCAAAGGCGGTTGTCGGGCATGTGGGCGAGATTAGTACATCCACATCCTTAAATACATTGTCAAAATCGTTTTTGACAAGGCGCCTTAGCTGCTGGGCTTTTTTGTAATAAGCGTCGTAATAACCGCTTGAAAGCGCATATGTGCCGAGCATTATACGTCTTTTTACCTCGTCGCCGAAACCCTCTGCACGGGTTTTTGTGTACATCTCAAGCAGGTTTTGGGCGTCTTTTGTGCGGTATCCGTATTTAACACCGTCGAAGCGTGCAAGATTAGAGCTTGCTTCCGCTGTTGCAACAATATAGTAAATACCTATAGAGTATTTTAAGAGCGGCAGAGATACTTCTTTTATCTGTGCACCGAGTTTTTTATAAGTTTCAATGGAGTTTTCCACGGATTTTCTGACGTCATCGCTGACACCTTCTGCCATAAGCTCTTTTATAACGCCAATCTTAAGACCTTTGATGTCATCTTTAAGGGTTTTTCTGACATCTTCAACTTCAAGATTCAGTGATGTTGAGTCTTTTTCGTCATGACCCGCTATTGCCATATAAAGGTCTGCAATATCCTCCACACATCTGCCAAACGGGCCTATCTGGTCTAACGAGGAGGCAAACGCTATAAGGCCGTAGCGCGAAACCCTGCCGTATGTAGGTTTAAAGCCGTTAATACCGCAAAAGCTGGCGGGGAGTCTTATGCTTCCGCCTGTGTCGGAGCCGAGCGAAACCGTTGCTTCGTATGCCGCAACGGAAGCTGCCGAGCCGCCCGAGGAGCCTCCGGGGACTTTATTTAAATTATGCGGGTTTCTGACGATTTTAAAGGCGGAGTTCTCGTTGCTTGAGCCCATTGCAAACTCGTCAAGGTTTGCTTTTCCCACGATAGGTACTAAATTTTCTTTAAGTTTTTTTGTGACCGTTGCATCAAACGGCGATACAAAGTTCTCAAGGATTTTTGAACTTGCAGTGGTTTTTGAACCTGTCATGTTCATATTGTCTTTGAGTGCAAGAGGAATGCCTGCCATAAGAGGCAGTTCTTCATTTTTTGCAATTTTTTCATCGACTTTTTTTGCGGTTTCAATTGCATATTCTTTTGTTAAAGAATTATATGCGCCTATTTTATCGTCCAGATTTTCAATTTGTTTAAATGTTTCTTCAACAAGTTCAAGAGCGCTTACTTCCTTGTTTAAAAGTGCTTTTCTCTGTTCAACTGCGGTCTTTTTCAATAATTCCATTGATTCTGCTCCACTATTTTGTATTATAATAATTGTATGTCAAACAAACTCAAAGGCAAATCGGGTGAAGACCTGGCGGCGGATTTTTTATTAAACGGGGGCTTTAAAATCCTTGAGAGGAATTTCAGATACTCACGCTGCTCGGAGATAGATATAATTGCAAAAAAAGATGATATTTTATATTTTATAGAGGTCAAGTACAGGACATCCGACGCTTTTGGTTTTCCGCTTGAGGCAATCACAAAATCAAAACTGGAGAAAATAAAAGCGGGAGCAAGTTATTACCTCTCAAATACAAAAGAGAAATTTAAATCTTACAGAATAAGCGCCGTTTCAATCCTTGGCTCAAAAATAAATTTCATAGAAAATATTCTTTTCTAGCAAAAATATTTTTTTTCATGTTTTATACATCTCGGCTCGTTTTTTAGAAGGTATCAATTATGTTAAAAATCTTTAATTCCCTGGGGGCTGCTTACCGTCCTCAAAATAAGAATGAAAACCGCAGCAATACTGCGGGTTTGCGGCATACACCCGTATATTTTCGCACACTTTCTTTTAAGGGATTAAATCTAAAACCATTAGAGCATGACTGCGTTTCTTTTACGAGCAGAAAAAAACAAAAGGATTTGCCGCGCAGCAGAAATATTGTTCCTCAGGCCGTTGTAAAAACAAGGGACGCCGAGGACAAAACACTGCGCGAGCATGAAAGAACAATAACAAACGTGCTTGCCCACACTATATACAGAGAAGCACAAAGGGATACCACCAGATTAAAAAGTACAATAAAGAAAAGCCTTGATTTTCTTGAAGTGCGAAGAGGACAGCAGTGCGATAAAGATCACCCTATCTGGGGTTTTGAGTTCCGGACAAAAGGACCGAATTCAATAAGAGAAAAAGCTTCCCAGAAATATCTGCACTCAAAAGAGGCTGTAATAAACGGACTTGGCGATATTATAGGCGCAAGAATTATCCTTGGCGACGGTTTCAGGGGCAGCGGCGATATCATTATAGACAGGCTTATTGAAACCGTAAAAGACGGAAAACTCAAAATTACGGAAGTCGAAAACCATACACCTGCGGATAAGAAATACCAATATGCCAGCCAGACAAAACTGCACAAGCTTGCAGTGGCTTCTGCCGATAAATACGGCATACTTGTCAGCGAAAAAAGCACCAGAAATGAAACCGGCTATACGGCCATACACCTTTCTGTCGAATTTCCCGACGGTTATTCGGGAGAAATTCAGATACTCGGGCGCGATGTTGCGGTTTTAAAAGAGCTTGAAGATGTTCCTTATAAAATATTGCAGGGTAAAAGTGTGCATCCGGAGTATGGCGAAATAAAAGAAATTTTAAGCCCGCTGTGTCCGGTTGATAACAATCCTGACAATCCGGAGAATATTAAAAGGGCAAAACTAAAAAAAGAATTTATAGCATACACTGCTGCCGCGTATAAATACGAACGCGAGAAAGGCCCTGCAACAAAAAGACATGAGCTTGTTCCGGAATTTTTAACCATACAGGAATTTGCGCGTTCTCAAAGAAGAAAAATTCATCTGACGCCGGATATGGATTTTAATAATTTGTATAAAATAAAAACCTCTGCGGATCATAGAATCAAAGAATCCAAGAAAGAATAATTTTACTTGAATAATCCTTAATTTTGTAGTAAAAAAATAGTGTATTCACTCACAAAATGTAAGGATTCAAAATGGTAAAAAAACTTATTACTCAAGACACCAGAATGTTCTTGACAGGAAACGAAGTTATTGCCTACGCAGCTAACGCTGCAGAGGCAGAGTTTATGTATGGTTATCCTATTACTCCTCAGAATGAAATCATGCACACATGGTGCAAGCTGCTTCCTAAAACAGAAGCAGGTTTCTTGCAAACCGAGGATGAAATTTCCGCGGGCTTTTCTACAATAGGCGGTATCCTGGCGGGTAAAAGAGCTTTTACTGCAACCGCTGGCCCCGGTAATGTTATTATGCAGGATGCACAGAGCATGGCTGAAATGATGAGAATACCCTTTGTGTGCGCTGTAATGCAAAGAGGCGGCCCGTCTACGGCAACAGTTATTTATGCTCAGCAGGAAACAAGACTGACATGCTTTGGCGGAAACGGCGAAGGATTTAGAATTGTGTACTCGACAGCAGGGCACCAGGATCTTTATGATTATATGATTAAGGCGTTTAACACTGCCTGGAAATACAGATTCCCTACATTTATGCTGGCTGACGGTTATCAGGGCAAAATGAGAGAACCCGTTACCCTGTATGATCCTGCTTCGCGCGGTATTACAATGGTTCCGACAGAAGCTACCCTTGGCGGTGCAAACGGCAAAAGACCCGTTAACCATGTCAGAAATACATTTAACCTTGAAGAAGAACTTATGGAAGTTCTTGATAAATATCAGGAAGAATTTGACAGAATTTCTCCCGAAATTGAAGAATACCTTGAATACAAAGCGGATGATGCAGAAATTCTTATCATTGCTCACGGTATTGTTGCAAGATCTGCAATGACAGCGGTTGATGAACTGAGAGCAAAAGGCATTAAAGCCGGCCTGTTCAGACCTATAACCCTTCGTCCTCTTGCTGTTAAGCCCTTAAGAGCTGCTGTTGCCCGCGCTAAACAGGTTCTCTTTACGGAATCTGCAAACGGACAGCTTGCTCAAATGGTTCTTGAAAAAATCTACGGATTGCAAACGCCTTATTCAACCTTGTTTAAAATGGGTGTAGGTGTAACGGGCGATGACATTGTTCAAAAAGTTGAATCAATGGTTAAAGAGCCTGCAACAGTATAGTTTTTAGAATAGAAATAAGAGGAAAGATAAATGATAGAAATGTTAGAAAAAGGCCCGAGACTGGCAAAAGCCCAGAATGCCGAAGTCGGCGCGTCTAAATTCTGCCCCGGCTGCGGGCATGGCATGATTTTAAAAACTCTTGCCCAAACAATTGATGAGCTTGAGCTCAATGATAAGGCTGTTTTTGGATGCGACATCGGTTGTTCGCTGTTGTCCTGGAATTATATGAACCTTGATACCGTTCAAACACACCACGGTCGTACAACCCCGGTTATTTACGGCGTAACAAGAGCAAATCCCGACCTTGTCGGTATAGCTTATATGGGTGATGGCGGCGGTCTTGCTATTGGTTCGCAACACCTTGTGAATGCTGCGGTAAGGTCTGAAAACCTTTTGATTATTGTTGCAAATAATACAAACTACGGCATGACAGGCGGTCAGATGTCGCCTACCACAATGCCCGGACAAAAAACGGAAACAACCCCCTACGGACGTGATTGTGATGTAACTGGCAGACCTGCAAAAGGCGCCGAAATGGTTGCTTCAATTGCCGACCCTGCGAAATCTTTTGTTGCAAGGGCTTCTGTTTCTAATTTAAGAAAATTAAAAACAACATTTAAAAAAGCTCTTAAAAACGTTGATATGGGCGGATTTTCATTCGTTGAAGTTCTCTCCGTATGCCCCCTGAACTGGAGAACAAACAACGTTCAAACATGGGACAGATTAAAAACTATGGAAGAATTCTTTGAAGTTAAAGAATTCGTTCAAAGAGAAGGATTGGAGTAATAATTATGGCAAGAACAAGAATAGTTTTAGCAGGCGAAGGCGGACAGGGCGTTCAAAGTATAGCAAAAATCCTTGTTGAAGCCGGTTATGAAGCGGGTAAGGAAATTCTTTATATTCCTAACTTTGGCGTTGAGCAAAGGGGCGGTGTTTCAATTGCATTCTGCCAGATAGCCGATGAAAAAATCGGCGAGCCGAGATTTTCAAAAGGCGATATCGTAATTATGCTCTCAGACAGGGCAATCGACAGATGCAGCACTTATGTAAGTGAAAATTCCACCGTTATCTATGATTCCTCAGTATGTTCCAAAAAGCCCGAGTGCAAAGCAAAAAATATCATATCTGTTGAAGCAAATAAAATTGCTAACGAACAACTGAGCGCAAGAGTATTTAATATCATTGTCCTTGGTGTTCTTTTGAGTGCAACAAATGTTCTTCAACTGAGCGATATTAAAAACGCTATGGAAATGGCGCTCGGCAAAAAATTCGACGCGAAACCGGAACTTCGCGATCTTAACTACAAAGCCCTTGAAATGGGTATGGGTTTAATAGAGAAAGCAGGTGTATAAAATGACAACAACTCATAAAGCAATAAAAGTGCCCGATGTGGCAAAAGGCAAAGCAGACTGGCATTTATATACTGACTATTGCAAAGGCTGCGGTCTGTGCATAGTTAAGTGCCCTAAAAAATGCCTTAACTGGTCAAAAGAAGTGGGTATATATCAAACTCCCGCAGTTGAGCCTACTCCTGAAGAATGTATCGCCTGCGGTACTTGTGAACTTGTCTGCCCTGATAACGCAATCAGAGTAGAAAAAAAAGTGTAATACAAAGCACTTTATATAAAAATAAAAACACCCTGCAAAACTTATATTTGCAGGGTGTTTGCTTATATTATTTCAGATTATGCGTCAAATGCTGATACTATCGGAGTGTTTGTTGTGTTAACTGCTATTTGATTGATATATAAAAAGGTCCAGCTAAACATTACCGTTGTTAATACTAATATCGAACAAAGAAGATAATTCGTAAATCTATTTTCGTTCATTTTCTACCACCTTAATTTTTACTTACAAAAGAGAGATTACGCAACACAGCTTACGCTTGATACGCTGCTGCCTGCAGAAGCCATTGTTCCTGCTGCTTCGGCACCGCCGCCGTTGTATGCCATCGTGCCGAGAGTTTCCGTGGGAACTGATTGAATCGGATTGGTTGCTGCTGCAAATTGTGCGTTAAGTTCTTCCGGTGAAATATCAAAGGGGTTTGCTGCCGGTTTTTCGGGTTCTTTCTTTTTGAGAAGTTCGTTGTTGTCGATTTGAGGATTTTGTTTTTGAGGGGTAAGAACAAAACCTCTGTTACTTGTAGCTAATGCTGCACCTGCACTTGCGCTTAACATAATGTCGTCTCCTTTTTATATCTGATAACTTTTTTCAATCTTTACACTTATATAAAAACAATACAAAAAGTATAAATTCAGTATATACTCATTTTGTTACAATACTTAACATAAAATTAATAATAAATGCCTAAAATGCCTAAGCTGTCTTTGTTTGCAGAATTTAATACAAAAACGCAAAAATATTTTTGTTTGGTATTTATATATACAAAAGGTGAAAAATACAGTGAAAGTTTCAAATATCAGCTTCGGAGCAAAGTTAATAGTAGATAAAAACGTGTATGAAAAAGTCCCTCCCGTGCACTCGGAAGGCTATCCTGACAAAGTGATACAGGAGTACAGCGAGTTTTTGAAGCTGAAAAAAGTAGATGAAATGACCCGCAACGATACAATAAAGCTCAAAAGAGTCAGATACGGACGCGGTTACGGCCTAAGACTTGATTTCATATGCGGTGATAACCCTCAAAAAACAATAGAACATGCCGGAGTATATCTGGCAAAGAACGAGGCAAATATCAGGACTTCCGAGCTAATCAGGCAGACTATACAGTTTCTCTGCTACAAATACGATGTCCCTCAGAATCCTTTTTGTCATGGTTCGCTTAAAAGAGCAAAGAAGCTTATTGAAAAATACAATCAAATCTCGGGCGATATGTAGGTAGGCGCGTTTTTGGGGCTTTTACCCTTGATTACATTATGATAATAGCTGTATGTCATGGGTGTTTCATCTTTTAATATTTCGCATTCGCAAACCTGTGCAATAAAGACTGTATGGGTTTTTGTTTCGCTAAAGTCAATCAGTTTGCATATAAAATACGCGCATGCTTCCTTGCATACGGGAAGCCCGTTTTTTATAAAATACTCGGTATTTTTAAATTTATCAAAATCTCTTGCGCTTCTAAAGCCAAATGTGCCTATTATGAGCGGATTGATTTTTTCTCCCAGTACACATAATGAAAATTCTTTGTATTTTTTTATTTGTTCATTTGTATAGTTGTCATGATTAATGCTTACAGCTATGGTAGCGGGTTTTGAGGTTATTTGCATTGCAGAATTTGCGATGCAGCCGCAAAAACGTCCGTTATCTTTTGTGCATATTGCATACATTCCGTAGGAAAGTTTTGTAAAAGTGTTTTTATCTATTACCGCTCCACACTTGTGTAATGTCTAATTATATATCATTTTGTGTATTTCGTAAATAAAAAGCCCGCAATTGCACGGGCTGATTGTGTTAATATGTATTTAGGGTTGTTAGGTATCAATTATTATGTTTGTTTAAACCCTGTGAATTAGTGTATTTGCTACAATTTTTATAAAATTTCTTAAAATCTTTACATTTGTTTACGGAGCGTACTGTTTTAGTATGTCATCTTTGTTTATTGTGCCGCTGTCAAAGAGCATTTGCACCTGTGCTATATTGTAGCGGATAATTGAGTTTACAAGCTCAATTCTTGTTCTTGTTTTAAATGTTTGCGCCTGTATAACATCAATTAATATTCCCTCTCCCGCATCCAGCCTGAGCTCTGCAAGCGTAACACTTTGTGCCGCGTACTCCATCTGTTCTTTTGAAATTTCTATTCTGTCTTTTGAAATTTTAGATTCATAGTATGCCTTGAGAATATTTTCTTTTATGTTCCTCAGTGATTGCTCAAGATCAACCAGCTCTTTGTCAATTTCGGCCTGTTTGGCTTTTGCCTCTGTAATTGTACCAAAACCGCTGTTTTTACCTAAATTAAAATCTATGTATCCTCCGACTATTGCGGCCGGCCCGAGTCCCGCGGCTGCCGTACCTTGCCATTGCTGTTGTGCAAGTACTCTCGGTTTTGGTACAAACTGGGTATATATCATTTTCTTTTGTTCCCTGAGTGCTCTTATTTGGGAGCGTATGCTTTTAATATCCTCTCTGCATACACAGGCAATGTCGTATAGCCTTTCTATGTCGATGTTTTCATCCACAAGAGTGTATTTTTTTGCCTCCATTTCAACAGGCATAAGACAGGTAGTTATTTCTACCCCCATAATGTTGCTAAGATGTGCCTGCGCAAGCCTGAATTCCTGCATAGCGTCCAGAAGGCTTTGTCTTGCCTGTGCAAGTTCGGTTTTGGAGCGGATAACGTCAAATTTTGTTCCGAGCCCGGCTTTCATTAAATTTTCCGTCAGAGCAAGCTGTGCACAGCGTTCTTTATAGTTTTTCTGATAAATTTCAATATCCAGTTTTGCCCTTAAAAGGTCATAGTAATATTTTGTAGTGTTTAACAATACTTCGCTTCTTGTATAGTTGTAGTTATGTTTAAGGGCAAATTTAAGGTTCTTTTTTGACAGCGCTTCAAAAATTTGTTCGCCTCCTTTAGTAAGCTGATGGCTGGCGTGTATATTAACAGAAAGTGCCAGTTCGTGGAATTTATCCACAAGTGCCGCACCTACCAGCACCTGGCCGCTGTAGAAGATAGAGTATCCCGAAGAGCCTATGTCGGGGAGAAAATTCGTAAGAGAGTTTTTGTATTCCCATTTTGATTTGATATAGTCATAATCCGCGCTTTTCAAATAAAAATTGTAAAGAAGCGCAATTTCTATGCATTCTTTCAGGTTTATATAAACAGGCTCTTCTTCAAGATAGTTTTTTACCTCGTATTCTATATTCACTTCCTTAAGACAGTCCCCGTATGTGCCCTGAAGGTTGATTTCATCATCAAAGAGCTGTTCTTGTGAAAAACAGGTATTGCCGCAGCGTATATTAAGTAAAGATATTATTAAAAAAAGTATAATTATAACTTTTTTCATAATTAAAAGAGTAATTAATATTTTGATAAAAAATAATAGGCTTTATGGGCTAATACTTTTGTGATAAATTATTGTAGTAGTTAGAATTTTCGAGGATAAAATGAACAATTCGCAAACTCAAAATATGGCAACAACATATGACGCGAGAGAGATTGAAACAAGTATTTATAAATTCTGGGAAGAAAACGAATGTTTTAAGGCTGATGCCAAGTCTAAAAAAGAGCCTTATTCCATAGTCATCCCTCCGCCCAATGTAACAGGTGTTTTGCATATGGGCCATGCGCTGGATGGCACTCTGCAGGATATTTTGACAAGATATCACAGAATGAGAGGTTTTGAAGCCCTCTGGCTTCCGGGTTGCGACCATGCAGGCATTGCAACACAGAATGTAGTTGAAAAACACCTTGCAAAAGAAGGTAAAACGCGTCATGACCTCGGAAGAGAAGAGTTTGTAAAGTTAACCTGGGATTGGGCAAATGACCACAAAGGGAAAATTCTAGGTCAGTTTAAAAAACTGGGCGCTTCCTTTGACCTTTCACGCGCCCGCTTCACGCTTGATGAAGGCTGTTCCAGAGCTGTTAAAAAAGTTTTTGTTGACCTTTATAATAAAGGACTTATTTATAAGGGCGCCTACATTGTAAACTGGTGCCCCAGATGCCAGAGTGCCATTTCCGATATTGAAACGCAGTATGAAAACGAGGACGGTAAACTCTGGGAAATTTCGTATCCTCTTAAAGATGAGATGGGTGCAATTGTTATTGCCACAACGCGTCCCGAGACAATGTTCGGTGATGTTGCGGTTGCAGTTAACCCGAATGACTACAAATATAAAGATTTAATAGGTAAAAAATGCGTCATTCCGCTCACAGGCAGGGAAATACCCATAATTGCAGATGAATATGTTGATAAAAGTTTCGGCACGGGCGCCCTTAAAATCACACCGGCGCATGACCCTAACGACTTTGAGGTCGGAAAACGCCACGGACTCAAGTCTATAAAGGTAATTGACGAACAGGGCAAAATGATAGCATGTGCAGAAGTTCACCCCGAACTTCATGGACGCGACCGTTATGATGCACGCGAAAGAACGCTTAGAATGCTAAAAGACCATCAGGTGCTGGTTAGAATTACCGACCATCCGCACGCAGTCGGCAAATGCCAGCGCTGCAATACAACAATTGAACCCCTTTTATCCGAACAGTGGTTTGTCAAAATGGAACCCCTTGCGCGTGCGGCGATTGAAAAGGTAAAAGACGGCTCCATAAAATTTGTTCCCTCGCGTTGGGAGAAAAACTACCTTATGTGGATGGAAAACATCCGCGACTGGTGTATTTCCCGCCAGCTCTGGTGGGGACATCAGATTCCCGCCTATTATCACAAAAAAACAGGCGAGATGATTGTAGCTCTTGAAAATCCGGATCCTGAAAACTACACTCAAGACACTGATGTTCTGGATACCTGGTTTTCATCGGGTTTATGGCCTTTTGAAACAATGGGCTGGCCTGATACAGACTCTGACGATTATAAAAAATTCTATCCTACATCAACTCTTGTAACCGGTTTTGATATTATATTTTTCTGGGTTGCAAGAATGATTACAATGGGGCTTGAATTTACAAAGAAACCCCCGTTCTCAACGGTTTATATCCATGGACTCATTCGTGATGAAAACGGGCAAAAAATGTCAAAATCCAAGGGCAATACAATTGACCCCGTTGAAATAATCGAAAAATACGGCTGTGATGCCATGCGCTTTACCCTGACTTCGCTTTGCACATATGGCGGGCAGGATATCAAACTTTCAAATGAAAGATTTGAATACGGCAGAAATTTTGCAAATAAAATCTGGAATGCCTCAAGGTTCGTTTTGATGAATCTTACAAAAAGCGGCGACGAGCTGAAATTGGACTTGAATAAGCTTACAATTGCGGATAAATGGATTTTAAATGCACTTAATAATGTTGCAAAAGACGTTAATGATAATATTAAGAATTATCGGATAGGAGAAGTTGCTTCAATTTTGTATGATTTCTTCTGGAATTATTACTGTGACTGGTATGTGGAACTTTCAAAAATCGAGAAAAATGAGGCTGTTCTTACATATGTTCTTGAGCAGTCGCTCAAGCTTTTGCACCCTATTATGCCGCATATAACAGAAAAAATCTGGCAGATGATGCCCGTTAAAAAGACTCAAATTGCTCTTATGAAAACGGAATTTCCGGCATATTGCAGCGATTTTGTCTTTGAAGCCGAGTCAAAGCAGATGGAGCTTGTCTTTGAAGCTATTAAATCTCTGAGAAACCTGAGGGCGGGTTTTAATATTCCCGTGAGCACAAAGATAAATATAAAAATTGACGGCAAAGAAGAGCTTTTTGGGCAAATTATTCCATATATCAAACGTCTGGCGCGTGTTGAAGAAGTTGAATTTGTTAAAAACCAAACAGATACCAAGCAATGTGCATATTGCACGGTTGCGGACACAAAGATAATCGTGCCTCTTGCAGGAATCATTGATATTCAAAAAGAAGTTGAGCGTCAGAATAAAAAAATTCAAAAATTTGAAGCCGAGATGAACTCTCTTAATAATCGCTTGAATAATGAGAAGTTTGTTTCTTCTGCGCCAAAAGAAGTAGTTGAGCAAACAAAACAAAGGCTTCAGGAAGTAAAGAGTGAAATTTCCACAATAAGCGAGCTTATTGAAAAGTTATCATAGAAAATGCCCCGTTTGACGGGGCATTTTTTCTAGTTACATCCACAGGCTTTTTGAATTTTACATCCGCAGTCGCAGGGAAAATGAGGAACAAGACAATATTTTGCAAGTTTTTTCATTTTTCTCTTTTCTGCGCGGTTAAACCTGTTGAAACATCTTATCTGGTCTTTGCACAATTGTGCTTTTATTTCTTTGGAAAAACATCTGTACTGCTCTTTTGCATCGTTTCTGATTTCTTTGAGTTCATCTTTTTGTTCTCTGATTTCAGAGTTTGAAGCGCAGTCGTTAATCATTTTGCAGAGTTTTTCCTGTCTGCACTCTGCCTGATTGTGCAGTATCTGCATCTGGTTTTTGTATTTATCATAAATACAGTCAACTGCTGATTCTTGCTGGGGACTCAGGCATAAAACTTTTTTCATTTGTTTGAATTGATTGTCAAAAAAGCATTTATTGTCTTCTTCAATAGTGTTTTCACATGCTTTCTTTTCGCATGGTGTTTTACATTTGTTCTCTTCACAGCCTTTTGGCACATTGTATTGCTTGCATCCTTTTTCACAAGGAGTTACTTTGTTGGTGTCGCATGGCACATTACAGGGTGCTGCGATTGCACTGTGGCACAAAAATACGGTTGCTGCAAGCATAAGTAAAGTTTTTTTCATAGTTTTCCCTTTCTTGTGTATAGTTTAAATATTATCCGAATTATGTTTTTTTAAAAAACCCGACCGACTAAGGACACAAGGATAATAATTTTTTAAAAAAGTATTTGACGCACGGATATGTTCTTGTTATATTAATTAAGCAATGGGAAACCCCTTGCAGCAAAGAATAATCTTGAAAATTAAATAAGATTTGCGTCTGTAGCTCACCTGACGGAGCAGCGCGACGGCAAGCGGCGAAGTCCGCAAAAACTGCCTGCTGAGCGAGGACGAAAAGTTGAAAATTTAATAAGATTTGCGTCTGTAGCTCACCTGACGGAGCAGCGCGACGGCAAGCGGCGAAGTCCGCAAAAACTGCCTGCTGAGCGAGGACGAAAAGTTGAAAATTTAATAAGATTTGCGTCTGTAGCTCAGCAGGTAGAGCACTCCCCTTTTAAGGGATAGGTCATGCGTTCGAATCGCATCAGACGCAAATTTTTTGTTGTTATAATTAATCCGGTATGCGATTCGAACGCAGTGCGATTCCGCATTTATTCGCTCAACGCTCTCAAAGTCGCATCAGACGCAAATTTTGCTATTTTGTATTTGCTGATAATGCTCTAAGAGTTTGATTTAATTTTGATATCAAAAGCAAGGCCAAAAATTGTTATTAATTTACTTTTTTCTCCGTTTTCTTTTTTGTTTTTTATCGAAAATATTTTTTCAATAAATGATTTATCGACATGTCTGAGTTCTTTTAGAAATGTTTTATTTTCTTCGGGTGTAAACAGTTTTGAGCATTCGTCTAAATATTTTTGTCTGCTTGAGGGCAGGATACAATTATAATGAACTTTTAATACATTTTTGACATATTGTTCAAATTCAGCTTTGAGTGTTTCGTATAGTTTATGTTCCTGAAGAAATTTTCTCAGGATTTCGATGTTTTCAAAAATACAGAAATTGTCATCCGAAAGCTTGTTTACGGCAGAGTTGGCTCTTTCTCTATAGTAGTACAGAGGTTCTTGCAGGTAATAAATTTTATCTGCAAGAAGAAGTGTGCTTATAGAGAAAATATGATCTTCCCCGTGTTTATTTGGAGCAAATTTTATATTGTTGTTTTTAATAAAATCGCTTGAATACGCCTTAACCCAAGCCGCCTGCGACATTTCCGTCAACATTGTGCGTGTACGGAGATTTTTCCAATTAAAGAAGCTGTCTTGGGGAATATTATACTTGAGTCTTTTTTTCGCCTGTCTTTTAAAAGTTCTTAATTTCGTTTTGTTTGTTCCGTCTTCAAAAAGTTTGTAGTCAAACTGAATTACCGGGGCTTTTGTTTTTTTGAATGTGGTATATAAAATCTCAAGAGTGTTTAATTCAATATAATCATCAGGGTCAAGAAACAGAATATATTCGCCTTGAGATATGTCAATTGCTCTGTTTCTGGCTATTCCCTGGCCTGCATTTGACTGCGAAATAACTTTAAATCTTGCGTCATTTTTTGCATATTCTCTAAGAATATCAAGAGAATTGTCAACAGAGCCGTCGTCAACACAAATGACCTCAAAATCTTGCAGGGTCTGGTTTTTGATACTGTCTAACGCGCACCTTAGGTAGGGCTCGACATTATAGATTGGGATAATTATTGAAAATTTTGCTTTAAAATCCAAACCGCAAGATACTTCTTTTGAATATTTGTCCATTTTATAGTTGTTTTCTGATATACATCCATTGTGCAGCAGCTAACCACTCCTTGAGATATATTAACATAATATTTGCACTTTGTAAAATATTTATATAAGACTAATATCCAGACCCCCGTGTTCATCTTTGCGCGCAAGGGGGTATTATGTGCCGAAGTTATGATTATTTTTCTTTTATATCAGCATTAAAGTTTTTTCTCAAAGTGTCCAGGTTTTCGTCAAAGTCTTCCTGTGTCAGGTTGAAGTTTTCCATATCCTGTTTCAGGTTTCTGTATTCTCTTGGACTCAGTTCCTCTTTAAGTGTTTTATTGATATCTTCCCATTTTTTTAGACTGTGTTCTCTTGCAAGGTCTGAGGCTGCACTGAAACCTGATACCCCGTATTTTTCTTCATAGAGTTCGTCAGATATAGTCCCGGGTTCATCTTTATTTATGCCGTAATGAGAAATGCTTGAATCTCCTTCGTAGAGTTTGTCATAGTTTTTTGAAAGATACATTTTATAAAACGGATTTATTTTGTCTAAAAATTGCGAAAAATATGAGTATTCTCCGGTTTTGAGTTTTTGCGAATCTTCAAGATTGGGATTTTCGATGTCTTCGTTCCAAATTTCTTCGCTGTTGAAGTTTACCCAGTTTGTATGGGAATAAAAATCCTGTATATTGTGCACCAGCCTGCCGAAATCATAAAAGGCCTGTTCATAGTATTCGTCTTCATTAGCTCCGTTTGCTTTTGCAGCCTGAATAAAATCATCCACAACCACTGCTTCTGCGTCTTTGAGGAATTTGTCGCATTCTTCAAGTGATGTTTTATTAAAATGCTGCGCGCTCAGGTTGTACCCGTCCGTAACCCCTGTTATTTCGTCACGGAGTTCATCCGAGTCAAGATTTCCTTTGCTTATGTAATTTATTGCATACCCGTTAAAACTGCTGCCAAGCGCCTCGTTTGTAATTGAGGCATGATATTTGCCAATCAAAATTACTCCCTTTTTCCTTGTATAATTTAATAAAAACAATGCGGGAATTAAAATTGCGCTTTAGCAGCTGTTGTTTATACTTAAAAAATCCCCCTCGCATTGCGCAGGGGGATTTTTTTATTTAAAAAGCTTCTTAAATCTCTCCATTGCTTCTTTTGTGTTTTCTTTTGAGCCAAATGATGTAAGTCTGAAAAATCCTTCGCCGTTTTTACCGAAGCCTGAGCCCGGTGTGCCTACAACCTGGATATTTTCAAGCAGATAATCAAAAAACTCCCATGAAGTCATATTATTAGGGCATTTTAACCATATGTAAGGCGAATGTTCGCCGCCAACATGCCATATGTCACATTCTTTAAGGGTTTGTGAAATAAGTTTGGCATTTTCTTTGTAGTAGTTTATATTTTCCCTTATTTCTTTTTGACCCTGTTTGCTAAATACAGCCTCGGCGCCTCTTTGTACTATGTAGGGTACGCCGTTAAATTTTGTGGTCTGGCGTCTTAACCAGAATTTATTTAGTTTGTCTAATTCCTTTGGAACAATGGTGTACCCGCAGCGGGTTCCCGTAAAACCTGCGGTTTTTGAAAGCGAACAAAATTCAATTGCGCATTTTTTGGCATTTTCTATTTCATAAATACTTTTGGGAAGTGTTTCATCTGATATAAAACACTCATACGCCGCGTCAAAAAGTATGATTGCATTCATTTTAAGCGCGTAATCCACCCATTTTTTAAGCTGTTCTTTGTTGTATACGGCTCCTGTTGGGTTATTTGGAGAACATATGTAGATTATATCGGCTTTTACTTTTTCA
>DSTMC04003__coassemble_1253_pt1 | contig 19854 bp, 18 predicted proteins | sample DSTMC04003__metabat2_low_PE_018 | metagenome-assembled genome bin DSTMC04003
TTGTTTTTTCTAACACGGCGCCTGAAGAGCCGCCGGAGGCACTGTATCTTGTATAGCGGTTGAGGGAGCGGACACAGCGGACGGAAAAGGCTGCAACATTACTTAAATTATTGGGATAATGAATTAAATGAGTATATTTTGAATTTGTAAATTCCCAGTAAGGAAAAGTACCCCCACTTGAATACTGCCATAAATTAAAAGGCGAGCAAGATTTATCTCCACCCCTTGGACAATCATCGCTCCAGGATGCTTTTGGTATTTTTTGCGGCGTTGATGAATCTTTATAGTAGCATGAAGCCAATCCTAAACCGCTATTTCCTGCGTCAATAGACCATGGTACCAGATTGTTTGATATTTTATTCAATTCTGCTTCGGTGGGTAAATTATATGTATAAGATTCATTATCTGGATTAATATACGAATGCAAATACTTGCAGGTTTGTTGGGCTCCAAAATAATTACATACAGGACGTTCGCAACCCTTTGGTGCACCACCCGTGGCAGTATAATTAGAGCAATGAGAACCTACGCTCGTATCCCAACAACATTCATTGGTTGTACAATTTTGACCTGCCTTATTTCTTGCTTTACCTAATTTAGGGGTATATGCACCAAAAGCTGCATTATATTTTGTCCAACATAAATCTTCCTCGTTTTCCGCACCTCTTATAGCCAAAAATTCGTCGCTCAAACACTTATTATTGTATACTGCAGGATTGTGAGTATTTACTTCGGGGGTGGCAGCACCGTTTGCTCCTCCGCCTCCGCCGCCTGCGCCGGTAATTGCAAGGGTTATTTCATTAACACCTGTAGGCACAGTCCAAGTTGCTGAAGAAGTAAAATATTTTTCTTTCTCTACATATGTTGAGCCTGCTCCTCCTCCGCCTCCTCCTGCGCCTTGAATAAAGAGGGTGTTAATGCCGATTGGGACATCAAAAGTATAAGTCCCCGGGTTTGTGTAGACTTCAAGACCTTTTTTATTATCAGTAGTTACTGATACGTTATCTTTCATGCGCTTTGTAATTACGGGTGCTAATGCTACCATGATAATTGAGATTACAAGCACGGCGGTTAGAAGTTCGGCCAGAGTGAAGGCTTTTTTGTGTAAATTTTGCGTGCAAAATTTTTGAGTCATTTGACTCTCCTCTCGTATCTTAATTTAAAATAATCTTAATTACTCTATCACGTTCGTGAACGTGATAGCAACATATTACACTTATTATTTATAAAATGCAACAAAGTGAAAATAAACAAATAATCTCGCAGGCTGCGGGGAAGGTCTTAAAAGAGCTCAGGGGTGCAAAAAGCAACTATCTTTTAGGGGCTGAGTATGATATTTCGACATCGCTTTTGAACCATATAGAGCGCGGCATAAAAGACCCGCAGCTGACAACGGTTTTTAAGCTTTCCGAGGCTCTGGGTGTCAGACCGTGGGAATTTGTAAAGAAAATTGAAGATAATTTACCCGAGGGGTTTTCGCTTATAGAAAATTAAAATTTAAGTTTTGAGGTTATAGGCTGTACATATTCCGCCCTTGTGACGGAGCGGGAGTCGACGATGGGCCCCGGAGGCATTATTGACCATTTGAACTGTGCAAACTGTACTCTTTGGGCAAATTTTTCCAGCCAGAGTTTTTTCTGCTCCGCAGTAACGGTGTGTTTTTTTTCGTATAAAAACTTTTCTTCGAGCATTTTAGCGGCGCTCTGCTGCAGATTTTCAAGCCGCCAGATTATTTCATCCAGAAACTCATAGGGCATAAGCGCTTCTTCGGCAAGAAGGGGTTTGCCTGTTTTAGGGTTTATGGCAAGCTCAGCACCCGGGGGTTTAAGCAAAATTGCCTCGGGGATTGCATTTTTTACCTGTCTGTTGCTGTTCATCCAGCGTGCGAGCGCAAAAAGTTTTGTTTTTGTAATATCGCAAATCGGTGCAAAACCGCCTGACATATCACCGTTTATTGTGGCATAGCCCATATAAAGCTCTGACTTATCCGATGTTGCAACGGGAATTGTTGAGGAAAATTCATTGGAAATTCCCCAGAGAATCATTGCGCGTGAGCGCGCCTGAATGTTGTCAAAAGTGAGAGGCGCTTTGTATCTGAAATCGCCCCAGACCGTTTGGATGTCTTTAAAAACTTTATTAAATGTGGATGATGAGGCGTCGGTCATATCTTTTATCGGTATTTCAAAAAAGTTTATGCCGAGGTTATTTGCAAGTTCTTTTGCATCGTTTTTGCTCTGTGAACTTGTGATTTTAGAAGGCATTGACACCCCTATGACATTGTCAGCACCCAAAGCGTCGGCAAGCAGAACCGCGCAGCAAGAGGAATCCAGACCGCCTGACAGCCCGAGAACGGCGCGTTTGAAGCCGTTTTTTCGGAAGTAGTCTTTAATCGAGTTTGTGACGGTTAAATATGTGCGCTCTAAATCAGGCTCATAGTCGAGAGAAAATTCTTTTTGAGAGTTGAGTGTTTTTTCAATTCCTTTCGGCAGGGGCTCAATTCTGTTTATTTCGGATTTGTAAGGAGTTACTTCAAAAAAGTCTTCTTCGTATGACTTTGCCCTTGCTATAATTTCGCCTTTTTCATTATAAACTCTTGATGTGCCGCAGAAAGTTATGCAGTCTGTAGAGCCTGTTTGATTGACATACAGAATCGGGGTTGAGTATTTTTTGGCGCAATGCGAGAGCATGTTATTTAAAAGCTGTTCCTTTTTTGCGCGGGCGGGGGAAGCGGACAGGTTTATTATGAAGTCGGGTTTTTGTTCTTCCATAAGGGTTTTTAGCGGATCAAAAGAATAAAGCGGTTTTTCAAAAAAGCTGTCGTCATTCCAGTTTTCCTCGCATATAATTATGCCTGCTCTGTAATTGTTAAAATTAATTATTCTGTCTTTTGAGAGAAAAGGGGCGGCTTCAAAGTATCTGCTTTCACTGAATTCGCTGTATGTCGGGAGAAGCGATTTTCTTATTATTTTTTCGATTTTTGTATTATTTATATATGCAACGGAGTTAAAATATTTTTTGCCGCGATTTTGTTTGTTAAATTCGCAAAAACCTATAAGCGCGCTTATGTTTTTGCATTTTGCGACAAATTCTTCAAGAGCTTTAAGATTTTCTTCGGCGATGAGCGGATAGCGCTCTACTATGTCCATTGGCGGGTAGCCGAGCAAAAAAAGCTCGGGATAGACTACAAGCTTGATACCTTTTTTTTGTGCTTGTTTAAGATATTCAAGCGCTTTTGCGAGGTTGTATTGTACGTCGCCGACTATCGGGTTTAGCTGTGCAAGTAATATTGTATCGTTTTGCATATGATGATAATACTACAAAATTATACACTTGAGCAATTAAAGTATTTTTTTGATTATTTATATATATTTTAAAAGAGGTAATATATGGGCAGATGTGTTAAGTATTTTTTATTTTCGGTTTTGTTTTTTACAGGCTTTGTATTTTATCAGGCATATGCTGCGGATGTTTCTTTGACGGGAGGGAAGGCGAGTACTTCCGTAAATGAGTTAAAAAATGCAGCAGGCAAAAATGAAGACCTTGCAGCTAAGCTTAAGCTTTCTTATGAACAGAAGGATTTTTATGAGTTTATTAAAAAGGAGGAGCAAAAGAAGCTTTCCGTAATTGCGGGAAAAATAAGGCAGAAACAAGACGAGCTTGCGGCGGTTATTTTAAGCGGATATGATTATGATATTTATGTTCAAAAGACAGGTGCGATTCTGGGCGAGATAAAAAATTACTGTGACGCTGCCGCTAAAGTAAGGCTCGGTGCAGATGAGAAGTTATTTGCGATACTTGATGATAAGCAAAAAGAGATTTATAGGAAATTACCGGGCGCAAAAAAGGCGAATGAAACCCAAAATCATACAGCGGGCGCGGCTGCTCCGGTGAAGGAGTTTAAGTACGGAGGTTGTACAGGGGAAGCTTTCGGTGCGTGCAAGATAGAGGATCTTTTAAAAAAAGAAGAAAATAAAAAGTAATAGATTGCCATAATCTGCGCGCTATATTATAATCTTCATATAAAATCAGTATGGAGAATTTTTTCATTATGAAAAGTAAAAGCGGTTTCACCCTTGCGGAGTTGATGATTGTACTGGCTATTCTTGGTGTTGTGGCTGCGGTTTTAACCCCAATTGTATTTAACGCGGCGCCCGATGAGAATAAACTTAAATTTAAAAAGGCTTATTATACCCTGCAGCGCACGACTGACGCGGTTTTAAATTCCGATACATATCCCGAGGGTGATATGAGTAAAGTTTCAAACCCGGCTAAAACATTTTGTAATGCATTTTCGGATATGCTAAACACAATGTATGATAATTGCGAAGGTTCGGGCGCAATAGGAACAAACGGCGATAACCCCTTTGAGTATAATCCTTCAAACGCTACAACTTCACTGGACACACTGGATGGTTACTGTACAAAAAATGCCATTCAGGATCCATATAACGGCGGCTCGAGTAATCTGCCCAAGTTTATAACACAGGACGGTATTTTCTGGTGGGGATTTGATTACGGTTTTGATCCTGATAAAGCAACGTACAGTTCGGGGCTTAGAACTGATTATGCGGTTGTCTGTGTTGATGTTGACGGTACCGGAGAAGAAACGGGTTTTGCCTTTGGTATAAGATATGACGGCAAGGTAATAGTCGGCAACAAAGCAAGGGAATGGCTCAAAGAGGGTGCAAACTCTGTATTAAATACTGAAAACTAGAAAGAAAACAGCAATGGAAGAAATAAAAAATTTGGCTACAATAGGTATATTCGGCGGCTCGGGATTTTATAAATTCCTTGATGATATTAAGGAATACACGATAGAAACGCCATACGGGCTTACAAGCGATACTATCGCCATAGGTTCGGTCGCGGGTAAAAAGGTCGCATTTATGCCAAGACATGGCAGAAATCATCACCTTGTGCCTCATAAGGTTAATTACCGTGCCAATGTGTGGGCTATGAAACATATAGGTTGCAAAAGAGTCATCTCTCCCTGCGCTGCCGGAAGCCTGCAAAAGCATGTCAAGCCGGGCGATATTGTATTTTGCGATCAGTTTGTTGACTGGACAAAGGGTAAAAGGGACGACACATTTTTTGAGGGGCCTGTCGTAACACACGTTAGTGCTGCTGACCCCTACTGTCCGTATATGAGAGAGGTTGGTATTAAAAGTGCTGAAAATCTCGGTCTTTCCATACACAAGACAGGTACGGTGGTTGTCATAAACGGCCCGAGATTTTCAAGCAAAGCAGAGAGCAAATTTTTTACCGCCCAGGGTTGGGAAGTAATTAACATGACTCAGTACCCCGAGGCTTATCTTGTGAAGGAAATGGATATGTGTCCGCTTAATATTTCACTTATCACCGATTACGATGCAGGTCTTGTGGGCGATTGCGACCCTGTTTCGCATGGCGCGGTTATGGAGGTGTTTAAGCAGAATATCGCTAACCTTGAAAAACTGCTCAGGGAGATTATCGCAAATGTCGATGAAAATAAACCCTGCAAGTGTCATACTACTAAAGTTGATTCAAGGTTTTAAGGAGAATAACGATGGGTGTTTCCGTAGCGGTATACAGGCTGTTTGACCTTATAATGCTGCTTATGCTGGTAAAGATATTCCTTACCTGGATTCCTAATATCAACTGGTATGCACAGCCTTTTCGATTCTTAAATGAATTCACTGAGATATTTTTCGGTGTTTTCAGAAGAATTATACCGCCCGTCGGAATGCTTGATTTATCGCCCATTGTTGCTTTTATAGCAGTAAGGATTTTGCAGGTTGTAATATGCAAAGCCCTTATTGCAATTGGTCTTTAAAAACCGCTTGCAAGCATGCCTTGTGTGTGGTAAAAATATATTACATAAAGAACTTACGCCCCGGTAGCTCAGCTGGATAGAGCAACTGCCTTCTAAGCAGTAGGTCATGCGTTCGAATCGCATCCGGGGTATTTTTTGTGCTTATTTTACTGGCGTTTTGAAATTATATTTTAAATGTAACTTTTTTATTAACTTTTTTTGTCATGCCTTATATTTATTCTATAATTACATAAGGATTAGAGGAATATAAAGTGTTTCAGAAGTTTGGAAAAAAGACACAAAGGGGAGATTTAACATATAATTCATACAGCAAGTATGACAACTTGAGTATGTCATCTCTAATTGCGCGCGGTCAAATACCTCTTAAGCAAAGACAGCTTGCTACTAATTATATGGTAATAAAAAGGATTTTTGGTTTTAGTGCGGTGCACTCAAGAATTACAAATGCAGAGCGTGCCATACTTAAAAAATACGGGTTTGATGTACTTGAAAACTCTACTATTTCGCAGATAAACCATCAGCTTGAGCAGCTCAAAATCTGGTCAAATTCCGGTGATACATTTGTAAAAGCATATTCGGATGAGATTTTTGAAATCAGAATTAAAGAACTTAAATTTCTGCGTGCCAGCAACTACTCTACGGCAGTAGGGGAGTTTTATGACGGCTACAAGGCGCTTGAGAGATATATTGAATATATTGCAAACTGATTTTACATAAGAGAACTGCAATCGCTTCTAAACTGGTTGATGTGGTGAGTGATATTAAGCTTGTTGTTTGAGTCAATCATTACGCGTACATGTCTTTTTGGTCTTTTACCTGTTTTATCTGTTATTTCACCTGTAATTTCGCCCTTTCCGGTTTTGGGGTCATAGTCCATATCTACCTGAATATCGCATTTTCTTTCGTTGGAAAGTGCATTCAGGTACTTCATTGTTTCATCCATCTTGGTGCTGATATCTTTGTCGTTATCCATTTCATCGCGCGCGTCCCTTGTGTTTAAATCTTCCCTGAAATCAGCACCCTTGAAAGCGCTTTCATTTAAAATTTCTCCTGCGGAAATTTTTTCAATTCTCATAATAAATTACCGCCCCTTTCTTGTGTTTGCACAAAATATTGCATTAATGTGTTAGCACAAACAAGCAAGAAACGCAATGGATTTTAATTTGCAAATCTAAAGAGCATTATATCTCCGTCTTGGACAACGTAATCCTTGCCCTCAAGGCGTGCAGTACCTTTTTCTCTGGCTGCAGCCCAGGAGCCTGCGGCAATAAAGTCGTCATAAGACACAACTTCCGCTTTAATGAATCCTTTTTCAAAATCTGTGTGGATAACGCCTGCTGCCTGCGGCGCTTTTGTGCCTTTTGTAATTGTCCAGGCGCGCACTTCTTTTTCGCCGGCGGTAATGTATGTTCTAAGCCCCAGAAGGTCATATACGCATTTAATCATTTTTTCAATACCCGAGGAATCTGCGCCGAGCTCTTTCAGGTAGTTTTTGGATTCTTCTTCTCCCAGTTCGACAAGCTCGGATTCAATACCCGCGCATATCATAACCACATCTGCACCGTTTTCTTTTGCATATTTCCTGACTCTCTCGACATAGTCATTTCCTTTGGCGAGGTCTGATTCTGCAACATTTGCACAGTATATCATTGGTTTTGTCATTAAAAGGTGAAAGTGATGCAGTGCTTTTAATTCTTCTTCGTTAAAGATTTCTCTCGTGTTAATAAATCTTCCTTGTTCAAGATAGGGCATGAGGCGCTCTATGATTGAGTTTTCAAGAACAGCTTCTTTATCTCCGCCCTTTACCTGTTTTGCAATACGTTTTGAACGGTTTTCAAGTGTTGCGATATCAGCCAGTGCAAGCTCGGTGTTTATCGTTTCGATATCGTCAATCGGGTCTATTTTGCCGTTAACGTGAATTGTATTTTCATCATCAAAACATCTTACCACCTGAATTATGGCGTCAACTTCTCTTATATTGTGCAAAAACTGGTTGCCGAGTCCTTCGCCTTTGCTTGCCCCTTTTACAAGTCCTGCTATATCAACAAATTCAATAGCTGTAGGTATTACGGTGTCTGTCTTTACAAGGGGCTGAAGTTTATAGAGTCTTTCATCAGGAACAGTTACCACTCCTACATTGGGCTCAATGGTGCAGAAAGGATAATTTGCACTCTGTGCGTTTTTTGAGAGCGTTAATGCGTTAAAAAGTGTCGATTTGCCTACATTAGGGAGTCCTACTATTCCTGCTTTTAACATTGTTTAATTCCTTTTCTTATTATTATAAAAGGGCGCAGACAAATATCGCCGCGCCCTTTGAGTGTTATTTTAGTTTTGTGCTACGGGAACTTTTTGCTGTTCCAATTGAAGTGTTAATGTGGTGACATCGCATACATCACATGGGCCGAAATACTGAATTGCGCCGGGGAATACATAGCAGTCGTTAAGCGCCCATTTTTCACGTTTTGCTTCAAATGCCTTAAATACCGGGCCGTCAAGTTCCACCAGTGCTTTTTGGATAACCGGTTTCATAACACCGTGGCGTTTTTCCATATTCATCATCATTGTTAAAGGTACGCCGCCTGCTTTCCATTCTGCTGCAGGAGCAGTGAGGTTTTTAACGGATGATAAATAACCCGTGAGCCCCGCCTGAATAAGTGCAAAAGCATTGTAGCCCAGTGAGTAGCAGTAGTCCGCATCAAAGTTTGAAGGCATTGCGCATCTTCCTTCGTAGCCGAAGAAGTGAGCCTGGTCCGAGAATTTGCCGTTATATTTGCCTTGCGCTTTAAGAGCTTTTAAGCGTGCACGAACCATTTCAATTAAGAGTTTTTCCGTTTCAATTTTTGAAACCTGCACGTTACCGTGAGGATCTCTGTCCATCAGAAGCTGTGCTTTAATCATATCGGGAAGCGAATTGAATACTTTTGCATTGTTTGCTTCAAGTCTGGATTCTATAACTTTGTATTTTTCGCTGTTGGGAGCGTTTACAAAGTTTTCATCTTTTTCAAGAACCGCAAGCAGGTCGTTGAGATTTGAAATCATTGTTTTCATTTCGGGAATAAACTCAATTAAACCTTCGGGAATAAGTGCCACACCGAAGTTTTTACCCATTTCAGAGCGTTTAACAACGATATCCGTTATATAATCAACAATGCTTTCAAGGGACATCTTTTTGGCTTCAACTTCTTCTGAAATCAAAGTTATGTTGGGTTGTACCTGAAGTGCAACTTCAAGACCGACGTGCGTTGCCGATCTGCCCATAAGTTTTATAAAGTGCCAGTATTTTTTGGCGGAATTTGCATCCCTCTGGATGTTTCCGATAAGTTCCGCGTATGTTTTTGTTGCGGTGTCAAAACCGAAGGAGATTTCAATCTGGTCATTTTTCAGGTCGCCGTCGATTGTCTTGGGGCAACCTATTACCTGAATGCCGGCTCCTTTTGCTTTAAGCCATTGTGCAAGCATGCAGGCATTAGTGTTTGAATCATCTCCGCCTATTATAACGATGGCGTTAATATTAAGCGCTTTGCAGTTTTGAAGAGTTTTTTCAAATTGCTCTTCCGTTTCAAGCTTGGTTCTGCCTGAGCCGATAATGTCAAAGCCGCCGGTATTTCTGTATTTATCGATAAATTCATCGTCAAATTTAACGTACTTGTTTTCAATAATACCTGAAGGCCCGCCCAAAAATCCGTACAAAACATTTTGCGGGTTTGCTGCTTTAAGAGCATCATATAATCCCGCTATAACGTTGTGTCCGCCGGGAGCCTGGCCGCCGGAGAGGATGACGCCTACATTTTTTTGTTCAAAGCTAAGAGGCTGCCCTTCTTTGCCAAAGCTTACGATAGGCTGGCCGTATACATCTTTGAAGAGTTTTTGAATTTCATCAGCGTCTTTAACGGCAGTTGTATTTTGACCGAGTGTTATTTTTACGTTTTTAATTCCCTCAGAGAGGACTCCTGCGAGTTTAGGCTTGTAGTTAAGTCTTTCTTTGTGTAAGGGTGATAATTCGCGCATAAAAATTTCTCCTTAATTTAGCTCCATTTATTAATTGATATTTTATTACAAACAATGCAAATTAACAAATCGGGTTTATAATTAAGAAATGTAAAATTTAAATAAAAATCATGCAAAAAATATTTTCACGGCACTTAGAATTATATAAATAAATAGGAGTTGATAACATGGTACAAGCTATAGGCGCTCAAAACACGATTGCTGCTGATAAAATCACGGATAAAAAACCTGTAAACATACTGGATAGAGCAAAAACAAAGGCAGGACAGTTTAAAGATGTTTTTGTAAAGTCTGATGATTCCACACAGGGCAAAGTAAATACAGCACTTGCATCGGCCTCTGTTCTGGGTTCTCTTGTAATGCTTTTCGGGCACAAGAGTGCGGTTGCAAGATGGCTGGGCGGTGTGGTTTCTCTGCTTTCCGGTTTGTCTTTGGCGGCACTTAATTTTTCAAAAAGTGCTCTCGCTCCGGCTGCACAAAAAACAGTGAACCCGGAAACAGTAATTCCTTCCGGTGATGCTGTCATGCTCTCACAAGAGGCACAAAATGAACAGACTGCACCGGCACCGGGTACAGCGGAAGCAAATGCACTTAATCTCATTGCTTCTAACGACCCCGTAAAGTCTGCTCCTGAAGCACTTATTAAACAAACTACACAGGGCTAGATAAAAAATACTTGAAATTTTTTCTTGAACATGTATTATAATTCTATCGCTGTTGCGGGAGTAATTCAGTGGTAGAATGCTTCCTTGCCAAGGAAGATGTCGCGAGTTCGAGCCTCGTCTCCCGCTCCATAAAGGGCACTCATTTGAGTGCCCTTTATTATACAGCCGATTTATTCTGTAACAGTTAAATATTTTTACCGAGAGTATAGGCCGTATTCGGGCATGGTGTTTGATTTATATCGGATTTACCCCATACTCCGGAGGCTATGATTTTTCCGGCGTCTGTCCAGCCCAGATAATTGAGTATAGCTTCATAATGGCTGATTATAGGTTGGGCTTCTTTTGAGGCTGTGTCTGCATATGTCAGGATTAGCACCGCTTTTTTAGGTTTTTGTATTTGCGTGTTTATTGCATAAAATCTGTCAATCACCGCTTTAATTTGAGATGATATGCCAAAATAATACATAGGTGTTGCAAAAACTACGGCGTCTGCATCAACTATATTTTCTTTAACAAATTCAAAATCATCTTTAAATACGCACTGACCGTCCGAAGTGCACTTGTCGCAGGCCATGCAGGGGTGAACTTTTTTGAATGCGGATTCAAATTTTATAACACTGTGCCCTTTTTCCGTGGCACCTTTTATAAAATTGTCCGCAAGAGTGTCGGAATTTCCGTTTTTTCTGGGACTTCCGGTGATAACAAGAATTTTCATATTATACCTCCGTTTTCTTTTAATTTTAACACTTTAGAGTTACTCTAAGTCAAGGCCTTGGAGTTATTATGAATTTTTTAGAAATTTTCCCGTTATACTTTGTTTGCAGGCTGCAATTTCATCGGGCGTACCTGCGGCAACTATTTCTCCGCCGTTATTGCCGCCAAAGGGGCCCATGTCTATGATATAGTCCGCGTTTTTAATAACATCCAAATCATGTTCAATTATAACCACGGTTGCCCCGTTGTCTATGAGTTTTTGAAAAACTCCAAGCAGCGATTGTACGTCAAGCGGGTGAAGTCCTATTGTAGGTTCGTCAAAAATAAAAATTGAATCTTCCTGCCTGCGTCCCATTTCAAGAGCCAGTTTAAGCCGTTGCGCTTCTCCGCCTGAGAGTCCGGGGGTGGCTTCTCCAAGTGTTAAATAGCCGAGCCCCAGGTCTTTTAGCACCATAAGTCTTTGCTTTACCGTGTTTATGTCTTTGCAGGCTTCAAGTGCGCTATTGATATCCATTGCCATGATTTCAGGCATGGAAAAAGACACTCCTGATTTAGCGGTGTATTTAATGTTTTGCGCTTCTTTAGAATAACGCGCACCGCGGCAGTCGGGACAGGGGATGTCTACGTCGGGCAGAAACTGCACATCAAGACTTATGCTTCCTGTGCCGTCACAGCAGGGGCAGCGAAGTTTTCCGGTGTTGTAGGAAAAATCCCCCGCTTTGTAATTAAGTTCTTTTGCGCATTGTGTCTTTGCAAAAATTTTTCTCAATTCGTCGTGAATATTGGCGTAAGTTGCAACTGTTGAGCGGATATTTATGCCTATAGGGGATGCGTCAATCAGTTTTACATGTTTTATGCCTTGTGTACATATGTCTTTAATGTGCGAGGGGAGCTTTTTGCCGCAGATACTGTTTTCAAGCGCAGGGATGAGGCTCTCCAGCACAAGTGTTGTTTTGCCAGAGCCGGATACTCCGGTAATGACACTCAGGCGGCCTTTAGGAATTTTTACATTCAGCGGTTTTACCGTGTGAATTGTGTCAGTTATAAGCTCTATTGCCCCGTTTTTGAACATTTTATCTCTTGCAGCTCTTTTTCGCATTATTGTATCTGCTTTTTTGGACAAAAACGGGCCTATTTTGGAAATCGGATTTTTTGTTATATCTGCTACCGTGCCTTGGGCTACAACCTCGCCACCTTTGCTGCCTGACTTTGGCCCCATTTCTATAATCCAGTCGGCTTCAGATAAAATTTGTGTATCATGGTCTACAAGTATTACCGAATTCCCGTCTTTTATAAGGTCGTGCATTAATGCGTTAAGCCCTGTTATATTTGACGGGTGCAGCCCTATGGAGGGTTCATCAAGTACATATAAAACGCCCGTGGTGCGGTTTCTGACCGAACGGGCAAGCTGCATTCTCTGTCTTTCGCCTGTGGATAGTGTAGAGGCTGCTCTGTCTAAAGACAAATACCCGAGGCCAAGTTCCATAAGCCTTTTTGCCGATGTTTGAAATGACTCACAAATAGATTCTGCCATCGGTTTCATTTCTTCAGGCAGCGAAGAAGGTACGCTTTCAACCCATTTTACAAGCTCAGAGAGTGTCATTTTGCAGGCTTCATCCAGCGATATTCCTTTTAACTTAGGTGCTCTTGCAGCTTCAGACAGTCTTGTGCCGAGGCAGTCAGGGCAGATGTCCTCTTTTAAAAATTTTTCGACGCGTTTCATACCCTTTTCATCTTTTACTTTTGATAATGCATTTTGAACCGTGTAGACTGCATTATAGTAGGTAAAATCTATTTCTCCCGCCTGATTTGAATTTTTCGCCTTGTAAAATATATGTTTTTTAACAGCAGGGCCGTGGTACACAATTTCCTTTTCTTCTTTTGTAAGTTTATAAAAGGGAATATTTGTTCTCACGCCCATGGCTCTGCATACATCTGTCATAAGCGACCACATTAAAGAGTTCCACGGTGCAACCGCCCCCTCGTCTATCGTTAGATTTTCATCGGGTACAAGCGTAGACTCATCAACTGTCCTTACAGTGCCCGTGCCGCTGCATTTGGGGCATGCTCCGCTGCTGTTAAAGGCAAGCTCTTCTGCCCCCGGTGCAAAAAAATGCGCCGAGCATACGGGGCAGATTAACTCTTTTTCGGCAGCTACATTTAGTGACGGCTCGAGATAATGTCCGTTAGGGCATCTGTGATGTGCAAGGCGCGAGTACATAAGCCTTAAGCTGTTTAAAAGCTCGCTTCCTGTGCCAAAAGTACTTCTTATCCCCGGAACCGAAGGGCGCTGATGAAGCGCCAGAGCGGCAGGTACATATAAAATTTCATCGACGGGTGCTTTTGGCGCCTGAGTCATTCTGCGCCTTGTATATGTAGAAAGCGCTTCAAGATAGCGTCTTGAGCCTTCGGCATAAAGCACGCCAAGGGCGAGCGAGGATTTGCCTGAGCCGGAAACACCTGCTATGCCCACAATTTTATTTAACGGAATATCGACATCTATGTGTTTTAAATTGTGTACGCTTGCCCCGCGCACAAGAATTTTATCAGGCTTTGCGTTAATATCGTTTTGCATAGCAAGTAAATCATACTATTTCAGTGAAATATTTCAAGTGCCGGATGATATTAACGGTTAAAAAATATTAATATTTAATTTAAAATTTTAAAGTTTGTATTTAATTTTGCCGATTAAAATGATGTAAGGGATGAAATATGAGTTACGATATAAAAATACAAGGAAAAGTATATTCTTTTGATACATTAAGTGAATATAAATCCGTTAAGGATATGAGCAGTTCCGAGCGCGCTGCGTATGTTGCAAATATGTCGAATGAAGATGAAATGCAGACTCTCGGCGATGATTTTGATGAAGGCACTTCCGCATTATCCTTGCAGGAATCAAATAACACTTCGCAAGAGCAGCAAGAGGCTGAACTTCAAAACGATGCCGCTTTAAATATTATGCTTATGAACGGCGAAATATCTTCCCTCCAGCAAGAAAAAAGAGCGCTTTATAACTCCCTTATGTGGGCAGGTTCATCTGAAGAGCGAATGGAAATTTTCAGACAGACGGGAGAAATTCAAAATGAGATAAATTCCATAAGAAGCGAGATGATAGCCGCGCTTTCAATGCCTGCTTCTGGTGCCGGAGGGCTTTTGAGTGATTTTGTACCGCAGTCTTTAGATGACAGTGCTTTTGCCTTGCAGGGAACTGACAGCGGCGATAGTATAGTGAATTTTGCAGAGTCTTATCTTGGCAGAAAAAATCCAAGCAGAAGCGCCGAAGGCAATGAGTTTGTAAGAGTTGAGCGCGGCGGCACATGTGATGACTTTGCAACTTATGTAGTAGATAATTCATTACAAAAAGAGCAGCGTGCCGACTGGTATAATAATCTCTCCGAGAGGGAAAAAGCCTGGGGTCCCGATGTCTTTCGCGCCGCAAAAGAGGCAGGTTCAACGGTTTCATTGAAAAATGCCAAAAGCGGCGACCTTGCGGCAATAGACCTTAACGGCAACGGCGGAATGGATCATACGGTTATTATAAAAGAGGTTAAAAACGGAAAGGTTTATACTGTAGAGAGCAACGGCGGAAGTATTATAAATAAAACTTACGACGCCGATAAAGTATGTTCCGTTGCAAGGGTTATAAAATAAACTAGTTAAGCGGCTGTTCTATGTAGATACCTTCCCCGCCCATATACTCAACCTGTTTGCCATCAAGATACAGATAAACAGGCTTCTTTAGGTTAAACGAGTCAACAGTAAGTTTTATTTGCTTGATTCTGTTTTGAATACTTTTTGTGCCCCCGCCGTATTCAAAATTGCGGGTGAGATTCACAATGATTTTTCCGTTTTCATCCTTTACCCACATGAGTTTGACATCCTGCGGGATTTCAGAGTATACGCCGTGAGATGTTTCGTATTTTGTGGGGCCCTTTAAAAGTTCTTCAATAGCGCCTTCAAGTGTTGCTTTATCAACCTTTCGCCTTACATAGTGAGTTGTATTTTCATCACTCATAAAACAAATCTGCATTTCTTCCTGTTTTTCTTCAGGTCCTTCTCTTTTTGGTGTTTGGGGTTGTATTTTGTCTGTCTTTACTTCGCGTGTTACTGTTGTTTCGTTGGTATTGAGGGGCTGGTAGCTTTCTTTGCCCAGAAACATATACACGTAATAGCCCGCACAAATTATAAGGCACACAATTAAAGTTCTTATAAAAACACCCATTTTTTACTCCGTTTTAAAAACCTTTTCCATTTTTAATATATTATCCGATAAATTTGCAATTGACACAAGAGTGTTGTTGTAAATCAACATAAATTTTTCGCCGTTTCTGCCTGATATGCCGCATTTGAGCTGATTTCCGTTTATTACCTTTTTGTATTCGTTTTCATTAAGTTGAATTTTTTTAAAATTTAGCGCAAAAATGGGGTTAATTGCATATTTTTCAATATCGGGAGATATTTTTTTTGAATCTTCTATTTTAAAATTCCCCGCCTTTGTTCTCACAAGGCCGCTCATATACGCGCCGCAGCCGAGAATTTCACCTATATCGCGTACAATGGAGCGTATATATGTGCCTTTTGAGCAATGAATGAAGATTTCGGCTTCATCAGGGGCGGTAAATTTTATAAGCTTTATTTCAAATATTTCAACGTTGCGCGGTTTTATTTCAGGCAGTGTTTTATTGGCTCTTGCAAGGTCGCACAGCTTTTTTCCGCCTATCTTTACGGCGCTGTATTCAGGCGGAATCTGACTGATTTTGCCTTTAAATTTTTCAAGTGCACAAATGAGCCGTTCTTCATTAAAATCCGGAGCTGAAATAAACTTCTTCTCGCCTTCATCATCAAGTGTATCTGTTGTGTATCCGAATTTTATTTGAGCTTTGTAGCTTTTATCTTCATCAAGATATTCAAGCAGCCTTGAAGCACCCCCCACACCTATTTGCAATACCCCTTGCGCAAGCGGGTCAAGGGTTCCCGAGTGACCGATTTTTTTAATGTTTAAAATTTTTCGCAATTTATGTATAACATCAAAAGATGTCATACCCTTTTCTTTGTATATGTTTAAAAAATACATGGGCATTATTTGATTTCGCCACGTGATATTTTGTCAATTAACTCGGTTATTTTAGCACCGCGCTCAAGTGACTCATCAAGTATAAAAAGCAGTGACGGCGTGTGGCGCAGTCTTATTCTCTGTCCCACCGCATGGCGGATTCGCGGAGTATCTTTTTCTAAGGCGGCACGCGTTTCTTCTTTTGTTTTATCATCACCGAAAACGCTGTAAAAAACCCTTGCAGCGGAATTATCCGGCGATACGTCAACATCTGTTATAGATACAATACCCGCTATTTTAGGGTCTTTTATCTCTGTGCGCAAAATATCCGAAATCTCGCGCATAAGTGCTTTTCTAACTCTTTCATTTCTTAAAGACATTGTTTTTTCCTACACGAGTGTCACTCTTTCAACCTCTTTTGTGGTTGAAACTTCAATAATATCGCCTTCCTGAATGTCGTTAAACTTAGCAAAAGATATACCGCATTCAAAACCTGTGGCAACTTCTTTAACATCATCTTTAAAGCGTTTAAGCTGGTCAATTTCGCCTTTGAATATCTGCTCGCCGTTTCTGATAAGAACTGCTGTTTTTGAGCGGACAATTTTGCCTTCAAGTACATAGCAGCCCGCAATGCGGTTTGTTTTGCCGACCGTGAATACCTGTCTTACTTCTGCTTTGCCGAGTTCAACCTCTTCAATTTCGGGCTCAAGCAGTGAAAGCATTGTTTTTTCAACATCTTCAAGAACCTGATAAATAATGTCGTATTTCTTGATTTGTACTTTTTCTTTTTCAGCTGCAAGCAGGCTGTTGGCGTCTTCTTTTACCGTAAAGCCCATAATAATGGCATTTGATGCCGAGGCAAGCATGACATCGGCTTCCGAGATATCGCCTACACCTACGTGAATAATTTTAGGTATAACTTTTGAAGATTTAACATTCTGTATGGCCTGAGATACGGCTTCTGCCGAACCATGGGTATTGGCTTTGATGATGAGGTTGAGGTTTTTAATCTCATCATTATTAAGTGTTTCTTTTTTGATATGAGCTGCAGTCATGGCTTCAAGCCTTGTGGAGCGTTCTTTTTGCTTGCGCTCCTGTACTATCTGGCGCATAACCTTTTCGTTTTCAACCGCCTCAAAAGTGTCGCCCGCCTGCGGAACTTCATTAAGACCGAGAATTTCAACAGGAGTTGAGGGGCCGGCGCTTTTAACGCGTCTGCCGGAATCGTCAAGAAGTGCACGGACTTTGCCGCCAACTGTGCCTACAACAATTGAGTCGCCGATTTTTAGGGTGCCGTTTTGAACAAGCATCGTAGCAACGGGTCCTTTGCCCTTATCAAGATTTGCTTCAATTATAACACCCGTTGCGGGGCATTTTTCAACGGCTTTCAGCTCCTGCATATCGGCAACGAGCAGAATATATTCTAAAAGCTCGTCTATACCGGTTTTTTGAAGTGCCGATACATTGACGCATATAGTATCTCCGCCCCATTTTTCAGGTATCAGACCATGTTCTGTTAATTGCTGCAGAACCCTGTCGGGGTCGGCATCGGGTTTATCCATTTTATTGACTGCAATTATAATAGGTACATTTGCGGATTTTGCGTGGTTGATTGCTTCAACCGTCTGGGGCATAACGCCGTCATCCGCCGCAACAACAAGAATTGCTATATCGGTTGATTGAGCGCCGCGTGCTCTCATTTGCGTAAAAGCTTCGTGACCGGGAGTATCTATAAAGACAATTTTCCTGTCATCAAGCCATACGGTGTATGCACCGATACTTTGTGTAATTCCTCCGACTTCAGTGGAAACTATTTTATGTTTTGAAGCGCGAATAGAGTCCAGAAGAGTTGTTTTGCCGTGGTCAACGTGCCCCATAATCGTAACTACGGGTGCGCGTTTAATAAGCATGCTCTCGTCGGCATTCAGAAGATATTTATTTTTTTCTTCTTTCATTGTTTCTTCTTCTATAAACGCGTCTAAATCCTCGTCAAGTACTTCTATTTCGAAGTTTTGCGCGGCTTTTTTAGCTGTATCAACGTCTATAGGTGAGTTTACCGTTACCATGATACCCTGCATCATAAGGAATTTAATGATTTCCGCAGGAGTTTTTTTGATTTTGTCGGATAATTCGCCGATTGTCATCGGACGGTTGATTACAACCGATTTGACTTCTTCTTCAACCTTTGTCTCCTGAACATGCTTTTTGTGTTTGGATTGAACTGCCTTTTCAAGACTTATTCTTTCCTGCTCTTCTTCTTTGTTGTAGGATTTTTCTTTCTTTTTCTTTTTATTTCTGGAATCTTGATTTGCGTATATATCCTGAGAAATAATATGACGCTTTATGGGCACTCTGGGCTGCTGCACTGGAGCACTTTTTGTCTTATCCGCGGAAGATTCTGTATTTTTTGCTTTTTCTTCCGCTTTTTCTTCATTTTGCGTCTTTGCAAAATTTCTTTTTGTAAGTGAAGGAATATTTTCAATTTTATTTACAGCCGGTTTTTCTTCTTTTACGGGAGCAGGCTTTTTTGGCGCCGGACGGACAATTTCCAGTCTGGACTTCAATCTTGGCTGCTCAATTACCGGTTCATTTTTTTCTGTCGATGTTTCTTTTTTATCCTCAACAACCTTTGAAACCGTTTTTTCTTCTGTTTCGAGCGGTTTTTCCTCGGTTTTTGTCTTTTGTTTTTTAACAACAAAAGCCTTGGGTTTTGCCTTTTTCTCTTCGGTTTTGGTGTATAATGCCCTGATTTTATCTATATTTGCTTCGCTTACTGTGGCGCTGTGCGATTTTAAAACCACGCCAAGCTTGATGTTAGCTCTTTCGATAAGCTCTTTTGCCGTTGTATTAAGTTCTTTTGCGAGTTCGTGTACTCTCATTATGCTCCAATGTTAATTTATTCTTCTCACTTATAATATTATTAATAGCACAAGCATAATATTTAGTACAGTTTTTTACACTATTTTGTGAAACTTGCGGTCAGATAATCTATAATAACCCACTTGGCGCGGATATCTTTTTTTGCAAGAATTTGTATTTCTGCATATCTGCCGAGCGCCGTCTCTTTTGATTCAAACGGCACTGCAATGCTTTTTGCGGTTTTTTTGGGTTCAATCGGGTTGTTTCTTGTGATTATTTTTTTCTCGGTTTCAATGATATTTTCTCCGCGCGGCTTGATGACAATTTTTATGAATAGATTGTCTACGGGATAGCTGCTGTTGTTTTTCAGGTCAAAAATTACATAATATTTTTTTCTTGAAAAAATAAAGCCGCCGCTTTTGTGAATTTTAAAATTTTCAATTTTTATGTCGTCTTTGAAAATATTGCTGCCTGCAAGTTTTCTTTTAAAATTTTCCTGTTTTAGTTTGTAAAAACTTGCCTTTGAGTATTCGCCCGTGTCATTATACTCTTTTACAATATCCCTTAAGAGCTTGTTATACATATCAAGATTAACAATTTCAGGAGCGGCATTATATGCTCTTTCCATATATTTTTGTGCTTTTATATTGTCAACGCCTTGATATACGAGAGCAAGTTTATACATTGCATACGGGTCGGGATAAAATTCCAGTGCATTTTCAAGCATTTGTGCCGCATGA
>DSTMC04003__coassemble_1269_pt1 | contig 19674 bp, 20 predicted proteins | sample DSTMC04003__metabat2_low_PE_018 | metagenome-assembled genome bin DSTMC04003
ACGGTAGGCACAAGGGCAATGATACCCAGTGATATTGCACCTATAAAAATTGTCCTGCTTAAAATTTCATCCAGCTTATCTGCCGTAGGCTTGCCCGGTTTAACACCCGGGATTGCGGAACCGTATTTTTTAAGGTTATTTGCAATTTCCTTAGGCTGCATGCTGGGAATAATTGAAGCATAAAAGAATGTCAAAGCCACAATCAAAAGGAAGTATATTACATAGTAACTGAGAGATGACGGGCTTAAAAACAAACTCATCTGTTCAAAAATATTTCTCACAATACCCTTGGGCATTTTCATCTGCTGCACAAAACTCAGAATGGTCGCGGGGAAAAGAAGTATTGCTACCGCAAAGATAATGGGCATAACACCGCCGGGATTGAGTTTAAAAGGAATATTTGTATTGGCTCCGCCGTAGACTTTGTTTCCTACCTGACGTCTGGCGCTTACAATGGGAACTTTTCTTACCGCGTCCTGAAATATTATGATAAAGATTATAGTTGCAACAAAGATTGCCAGCAGACCCACAAGACCGAGCTGCAAAGCGCCGTCCTGAGATACGAGAGTTGCCGTTCTTGAGGCATAGAGCGGAATACCCGAGATAATACCTATAAAGATAATGAGCGAGCCGCCGTTGCCCACACCTTTTTCCGTAATGAGTTCAGCAAGCCACATTACAAACACCGAACCTGCCGTAAGTGCAGCCATTGAACCGAGGAAAAAGAGCGCGGGATGTACCGTGTGCATTATAGAGTTTGGAAGCTTAGATAGAATTGTTACAAACACAAACGATTGAAACAGTGCGAGCACAACCGTAAACTGCCTTGTAAGCTGTTGGATTTTACGCCTGCCCGCTTCTCCTTCTTCCTTTTGAAGTTTTTCAAGATAGGGTATGATTACCGCAAGAAGCTGCATAATAATAGATGCGGTAATATAAGGCCCGATACCGAGGGCAAAGATTGAAACCTTACCCAGGGCGCCGCCTGAGAACAGGTCAAGAAAACCTATCATATTGTTTCCTGCGGCCATTGCCTGAAATACTTCGTTATTAATACCGTAAATCGGTAATTGAGCGCCGAATCTGAACAGAGCGATTATTGCAAAAGTGAAAATCAACTTCTGCTTTAAACCGCTTGCTCTGAGATTGGACATTAAACTCTCCAGCATCTGCTGGCTGTTTGCTTGTTGTTGCATTAAACTAATTCAACCTTTCCGCCTGCTTTTTCAATTTTTTCTTTTGCAGAAGGTGTAAAGTATGTAGCTTTAACCGTAACTGCTTTTTTAAGTTCGCCGTTGCCGAGTACTCTTAATACTACGCAAGAGGGGTGAGCTTTTTTGTTTTCGATTAAGTAATTTAAATCTACCGTATCAACATTGATTGCCTCTAAATCGGCAACGTTAATTTCAGCCGTTTTAAGAGCGAATCTGTTTTTAAAGCCTTTTAATTTGGGCATTTGACGGTATGAGGGCATTTGTCCGCCTTCAAAACCTCTTTTTGAGCTTCTGCCGGATCTTTGACCTTCGCCGTTATGTCCGCGGCAAGATGTTTTACCATGACCCGAAGAACGTCCGCGGCCTACTCTTTTAGATTTAGTTACCGAACCTTCGGCGGGTTTTAAATCTTCTAATGTTATCATTTATTTACCTTTACTTTCTATTCTACTACCTGTGCCAAGTGAGGGATTTTGTTAACCATGCCCATAATTGTAGCACTCGGGCTGTGTTCAACGATTTGATGTGTTTTTGTTAATCCGAGCGCACGAACAATTTTAACATGTTTTTCGGGTGCGCCAATAGTACTTTTTACCAATTGTATTTTTATTTTTTCATCTTTTTTAGCCATTTTTCAGATACCTTCCTTAACCTAACATTTTCTTCATATCAATGCCTCTGGAGCGGGCAACGTCAGAGAATGACCTTAAGCTCTTAAGAGCGTCCAGCGTAGCATTTGCAGCGTTAAGCGGAGACTTTGAACCGAGTGATTTTGAAAGAATGTTTTCAATACCCGATAATTCAAGCACTGCACGAACCGCACCGCCCGCGATAACACCGGTACCTTGAGAAGCGGGTTTTAATACAACCGAACCCGCGCCGGAGCGGCCTGTTACCATGTGAGGGATTGTCGTTTTGAAAATAGGTACTGTAATAAGGTTTTTTCTGGCATCTGCAACCGCTTTTTGGATAGCAATAATAACTTCTGCAGCTTTTGCCACGCCCATACCTACCTGACCTTTTTTGTTTCCGACAATAACAATTGCTCTGAAACTTAATTTTTTACCGCCTTTTACAACTTTTGTAACACGGCGGATTTGTACAACCTGTTCTTTCCATTCAGATTCCACGGGTTCAACCGTTTCGATTTTTCTTCTTCTCTGGCCTCTTCTTTGAGGTTTAAGTTGTTGAACTTCTTCCTGTACTTCAACTGCTTTTTCTTCAACAGCGGCTTGAGCGTCGTCAGCAGCTGCAACTTCTTCGGTTACTTCGCTTACAACTTCTTCTACCGCTTCATTTTGAACTGTTTCTTTTTCTTCCACGTTTTATACCTTTCAAATTACGTTATATTATTACCTTTATTTATTTCCCTTAAAAATTTAAAAACAGCAAAACAAACCCGATATGAGGGAATATTTTTGCTATTTGGATGTTGGGATTTTTCTGACAATATCTATAATACATGCTGATATTTTTTTTGCAACTATCTTACTTTGTTTTCATTCCCGTCTATAAGTCTTTTTATGTTTTCTCTGTGAAGATAAACAATATACACCGCAGCAAGCGCACAGTAGGCGACATATGCAGCGGGGGCATTGAGAAAATACATTATAAAAGGCGATAAAACAAGAGCCACAATTGAACCCAGGGAAACATAGCGGCTTATGTATGTAACAGCACCCCAGATAAGCGCTATTATAAGACCTGCAAGCGGAGAGAGCGCAAGTATGGTGCCGACACCCGAGGCTACGGACTTTCCGCCTTTAAAGCCCAGAAACACGGGTTTTGAGTGGCCGACAATTACAAAAACGGCGCAAGCAACGGCATAGATACCATACGGGTCAAGCAGCATGCCTGCCGATAAAAAATACTTTGAAATCAAAACGGGGAGAGCACCCTTAAGGGCGTCAAGCAGCATAACAATAAAAAACCATTTTTTACCGAGCACCCTTTTGACATTAGTTGCACCCGTTGAGCCTGAACCTACCTGTCTTATATCCTGTCCCGTTTTAAGTTTTACAATTATATAGCCTGTCGGAATTGAGCCGATTAAATAAGCCAGAATGCAGAATCCTGCAAGAAATTTTAAAGATTCCATTGAGTAAAACGTCAAAAAAGCATTTAATATAAACTCCATTATTTATCTCCTTTTTGTCTGAATGAAATTCTTATCGGAACTCCGAAAAATCCGAAAGAATCGCGCAGTTTTTTAAGCAAATATCTTTTATAAGAGTCTTTTACCAGATCTTTGTTATTTATAAACAAAACAAACGTGGGCGGTTTTGTCTTGGGCTGGGTTGTGTAATAGACCCTCAGCATTTTTCCTTTTATGGATACGGGCGGATTCAGCGCGAATGCTTCATTTATAACCTTGTTTAAAAGCCCCGTGGAAATCCTTTTGGCGCGTTCAAATGCCACTTCGCGCGCGGTTTCAAAAATCAAATGCAGCCTTTGTCCCGTTTTTGCACTTACAAAAAGTTTTTTTGCATAATTTAAAAAAGGCGCGTCTTTTTCAACTTCGCTTTCATAAGTATGTGTCTGCACACCTTTTTTTAAATCCCATTTATTAAAAGCCAGAATCAAGCCGCAGCCTGCTTCTTCCGCTATCTGGGCAATTTTTTTATCCTGATCGGTAAGCCCTTCCTGTGAATCTACGACAAGAAGCGCCACATCAGCCTCGCGAATGGCGCGTATGGCTCTGTCTACCGCAAAAGCTTCCACTCCGTAGTCTACTTTGGATTTTTTCCTGATTCCCGCAGTATCAACAAGAATATATTCCTGATTATCGTAAGTAATTTTTGAGTTTATACTGTCGCGCGTGGTGCCTGAAACATCACTCACAATGGCGCGCTGTTCGTTTAAAAGGTTGTTTAAAATCGAGCTTTTACCCGCATTGGGCTTGCCGACAATTGCAATTTTTATTGTTTCCTGCTCATCCTCAAGACTTTTTTGAGGCTCGATATCTTTTACTATTTCATCAAGAAGGTCGCCCACACCCCCGCAGCCATGCAGTGCCGTTATAGAGCGCGGCTCGCCGAAACCCAGAGCGTAAAATTCACTCACATCGTCTTTTTGGGCATTTGAATCCACTTTATTTGCAACAAGAATTACTTCTTTTTTTGATTTTCTTAAAATATTTGCAATATCATAATCATAAGGACTTAAACCCCCTTTGGCATCTACGAGAAATATTATCGTATCAGCCTCTTCAACGGCAAGTTTTGCCTGCGAGAGAATATTATTTACAAACTCGTCGTCATCGTTTGTAATTATCCCGCCGGTATCGATTATTGTAAAGTTCCGCCCCTGCCAGCTTGCGTCAAAATATATCCGATCTCGCGTAACACCGGGCATATCATCCACAATGGACTTTCTTGCCCCGACAATACGGTTTACAAGAGTGGATTTGCCGACATTTGGACGCCCTACTATTGCTACTGTTTTTTCATTCATAAAACAAATTATAAAACAAACATCTCTTAAAAAAATATAAAGATAATATAAAAATTTACATTTCGGGCTTGACATGTTTTTTTTACGATTATAAAATAATAATCCGTTAAAGGCACAAACCGATGTAGTTAACAACTTTTCGGGACGTGAGGAAGGTCAGGGATATAATGATTAAACCCATTCAGGCAATAGCCTCTAAAACACAATGCTCAAAACCTGTCTCATTCGGTGCTGCAGGCAAATACCAGAGCGCAATGAACAGATTTGAAAAAGGTGAAAAACTCAACATCAACTGCTGCGGCGGACGCGAATTAAGCGTCAACGGGCAAAAACTTGATGTATTGGCCTAACCGAAGTAAATAACAACAACCCTTTTATAAACACAGAGTACAACCCCTCTGTGTTTTTATTTTTTATGTTAGAATTGTATTATGTTCACAGGACTTATCGAAGAAATCGGAACGGTTGAATCAATATCAAAAAAAGACGGCGGAAAGGTATTTGAAATATCCGCCGCATTTTGCGATGAATTAAAAATCAAAGAATCCGTTGCCTTAAACGGCGCATGCCAGTCAGTAATAAATAAAACAAAAAACACATTCAGTGTCTTTTCAATGCGCGAGAGTCTGTCGCGCACAAATCTTGACTCCTTAAAAGAAGGGGACAGGGTTAATCTTGAGCGTGCAATGCTTATAAATTCAAGGCTTGACGGGCATATCGTACAGGGGCATATTGACGGGTGCGCAAAATTTAAAGGCTTCAGGGAAGAAGGCGGAGCAAGGATTTTTGAATTTGAATACGATACAAAATATTTAATAGAAAAAGGCTCAATTGCACTAAACGGAATAAGTCTTACAATTTGCGCCCTGAGAGAAAATTCTTTTTGCGTCGGGGTTATCCCGCAGACATTTGAGTGTACCAACTTAAAATATTTAAAAAGCGGTGATTTTGTAAACATTGAAATTGACATATTTGCAAAATATATTGAAAAATTTTTGTCAGCAAAAGATAATAAAATAAGCAGATTAAGCGAAGAATTTTTAAAAGAAAACGGCTTTTAAAAACACAAACACCAGGGGGTATTTAATGAGTGAAATAATTTTTAACACCATAGAAGAAGCTATTGAAGACTTTAAAAACGGCAAAGGTGTTATTGTTGCCGATGATGAGGACAGAGAAAACGAAGGCGACCTTTTGTTTCCGGCTTCTTTTGTAACCCCTGAGGTTATTAACTTTATGGCAAAAGAGTGCAGAGGGCTTATTTGTCTTGCACTGGATAAAGAGCGTGCCGAAAAAACAGGTATAAGCCCTATGGTTGAGCATAATACCGACGTTAAAGGCACAAATTTTACACAAAGCGTAGATGCCGACCCCAAATACGGCGTCACTACAGGTATCAGCGCATACGACAGAGCAAAGACGATTCAGGTTATACTTGATGAAAATACAAAGCCCGAGGATTTAAGGCGACCCGGACACATTTTCCCGATTATCGCAAGAGAAGGCGGGGTTCTTAAGCGCACGGGGCACACCGAAGCCGGTGTGGATTTAGCCCGCCTTGCAGGACTAAAAAAAGCCGCCGTTATGTGTGAAATTATGAAAGAAGACGGCACAATGGCGCGCCGCGACGACCTTGTAGAGTTTGCAAAAAAACACGGATTAAAATTTATAACCGTAGCGCAGCTTATAGAGTACCGCCTTAAGGAAGAAAGGTTTGTAAAACGTGAAATCAAAACCACACTGCCCACGCTTTTCGGCGAGTTTGAAATCTGCGGCTATATAGATGAACTTACACAAAAAGAGCATGTGGCTCTTGTAAAAGATGACGGCTCGGATAAAACTCCTCTTGTCAGAATGCATTCCTGCTGCCTTACGGGAGATGTTTTTCACAGCCTGAAATGCGACTGCAACCAGCAGCTGCACTCATCTTTAACTATGATTAACGAATACGGAAAAGGCGCGCTTGTGTATATTTTAGACCATGAAGGGCGCGGCATAGGTCTTGTCAACAAGCTTAAAGCCTATGCACTTCAGGATAAAGGGCAGGATACAATAGAAGCCAACATTTCGCTCGGCTTTAAAAGCGATATGCGAAACTACGGCACTGGCGCGCAGATTTTATATGACCTGGGATATAAAAAAATAAAACTCATAACAAACAACCCTACAAAAATAATAGCGCTCAAGGGTTACGGAATAGAAATAGAAGAAAGGGTTGCAATAACTCCCGATATCAATAAATTTAACGAGCGCTACATTATGACAAAGAAAGAAAAAATGCACCATTTGATATCGGAATGCCAGTGTGATATAATTGCAGCAAATTAATTAAGGAAAGTTCGGAATGTATCAAACCCGTGTGTTAAGTGAAAATTATTTTAAAATTTTTGCAGGAGTGTATAATAACTTCAGGTCAAAATGCGCCTCCGACTATAAGTTTGAAATAGAGCCTCTTAATTATGACGAGTTTATCGAATACTTTAACAAAAAACTCATAAACTGCATTATTTTACTGGAAGACGACATTCCGACAGGTTTTCTTGCTTATTCCTGCGCATCCTCAGACGTTATTGAACTTTTCTTAATCCACATTCTGGGCAGCGAAAATATCGACGAAAAACGCGACGCGCTTATGGAAAATTTTATGCTTGAAACCACGCAAAGGCGTAAACAGGCGCTTGTAAGCTATCCCATGCTCGGCGTGCAGACGGATTATCGCGACAGAGCCGCAAACTTTGGCTTCAAGTTTATCGATTTGGGTGTGATGGTCTTTGATATAAACAATAAAAGACTTATAAAAGAAATCGAACAGCTTAATTTATACTCTATCCCCATAGGGTATAAAATCGTCCCCTACAGCGACATATACTCGGATGAGCTCGCAGGAGTTATTTTAAAGAGTTTTGATGAATCCTCCGACATTAACTTTGATGTCAGATTCGGCTCTATTGAAGGCTGCAGGGATATTGTAGAAAAAATAACAAAGTCAGTATACGGCAGATTTTTGTCGCATTCTTCAAAAGTTTTATTACATGAAAACAAACTTATCGGCTTTTGCCTGTCAAATGTGACGGGCGACAGTATAGGCAACATTCCGCTTGTGGGAATTTTAAAGGAACACCGCGGCATGGGGCTGTCTAAACTGCTATTAAAATCAGTAGTCGGCGATGTTGTTAAACTGAACCAGTCAGGGCTTGTCACGTTGAGTGAAATCAACGCAAGTGTTGACCTTGACAACTCTCATGCTGTTAAAATGTACGAAGACGCCGGGTTTACCCGATCGTACAGCTACCCTCAGGCATATTTGCCAAAAAGTGTTGACAGTAGTTTAGCTTTATAGAAGGAAGAAAAAATGAAAGACAAAGATTTTTTAATGATTCCGGGCCCTACACCGGTTCCCGAGAGCGTGCTTTTAGCTATGGCAAAACACCCCATCGGCCACAGAAGCGGCGAGTTTTCAAAAGTTGTAAGAAGAGTTGAAGAAAACTTAAAATGGGTTTTTCAAACAAAATTTGACGTACATATCTATACCGCCTCAGGCACGGGTGCTATGGAATCTGCCATATCAAACCTTGTAAATGCGGGAGATAAGGTTTTATCGCTTGTCATCGGCAACTTTGGCGCACGCTGGGCAAAAATCGCCGAATCGCACGGCGCGGTTGTGCAAAAACTTGAAGTTCCTTACGGTAAAGCTATTGACCCCGTCGAACTCAAAAAAGTTCTTGAAGCCGACACAAATAAGGAGATAAAAGTTGTAACACTCACTCACAATGAAACCTCAACAGGTGTTACAAACCCTGTCAAAGAACTTGCAAAAATCATCCGCGAACATGGTGCCGTTTCGGTTGTGGACGGCATTACATCCATAGGCGCAATTGACTGCAAAATGGATGAATGGGGCATAGATGTTCTTATTTCAGGCTCTCAAAAAGGCTTTATGATTCCCCCGGGACTTGCATTCCTTGTTGCAAACGACAGAGCCTGGGAACTTCATAAACAGTGCAAATACCCCGGTTTCTACTTCAGATGGGACGATTACAAAAAGAATCTTGAAAAAGACACCACCCCCTGGACTCCCGCGGTAAATCTCTTCATAGCGCTTGATAAAGCCCTTGAAATGATGAAAGAAGAGGGTCTTGATAATATCTTTGCACGCCACAAACATAACGCACAGCTTTTAAGAAAAGGTATTAAAGATATGGGTCTTAAGCTTTTTGTTGAAGATGAAACAATTGCAAGCTGGGCAATAACCTCAGTCCTTCCGCCCGAAGGCGTGAGCGTTCCCGATATCAGAAAAACACTCAAGGAAGATTACAACATCGTTGTTGCCAACGGACAAAACGACCTTAAAGATAAAATCTTCAGAATGGGCACACTCGGCTTTGTATCCGAACGCGACGTTTTAACGGCGCTTGCAAGCCTTAAGGCAACCATAGAAAAACTCAAAAAATAAGGAACAGACAAAATGGCAAAAGTTTTAATTACTGATAAAATCAACGAAGCAGCCGTGAAAATTGTTGAAAAAGCGGCGGCTGTCGATAATCTTCCCACAATGGAAGAAGATGAACTATGCAAAATAATCGGCGAATATGACGCGCTTCTGGTCAGAAGCCAGACAAAAGTTACCGCCAAAATCATTGAAGCGGGTAAAAACCTCAAAATAATCGGCCGCGCAGGCGTTGGCGTCGACAACATCGACCTTGATGCCGCCACATCGCACGGCATTATAGTTGTAAACTCGCCTGACGGCAACACAAATGCAGCGGCGGAGCACACCGTTGCGATGATGCTTTCTATGGCACGCAACATCCCCGAAGCCGTAAAATCCGTTAAAGAAGGCAAATGGGAGCGCTCAAAATTCACAGGTGTCGAGGTTTTTGGCAAAACTCTGGGTATTATAGGACTCGGCAAAATCGGACACCACGTGGCGGAAGTTGCACTGGCGCTGGGTATGAAAATCATTGTATTTGACCCTTATACATCACGCGAAGCGGTCGAGAATATGGGTGCAAAATACATTGAGCACCTTGATGATTTCTGGGGCGAATGCGACTTTATAACCGTTCATACACCTAAAACCAAAGAAACAACATCGCTTATCAATAAAAACACCATAAACAGAATGAAAAAAGGTGTCAGAATAGTTAACTGCGCACGCGGCGGAATAATTGACGAAGCAGCGCTGAAAGAAGCACTTGAATCCGGTCAGGTAGCCTCATGCGCGCTCGATGTATATGAAGATGAAAAAAATATACAAAATAATATTCTCTTAGGTTTCGGCAAAAATGTCGTGCTTACCCCGCACCTCGGCGCAAGCACGGACGAGGCACAGGTCAATGTCGCTCTTGATGTTGCACGGCAGGTCGTATCGGTGCTCACGGGCGGTGATGCTACAAGCGCAGTCAACATTCCGTCTTTAAAACCGCAAAAACTGGAGCCTGTTAAGGACTATATGTCAATTTCCGAAAACATTGCACAGATGGCTTCACAAATATCCAAAGGAAATTTAAAATCCATTGAAATAGAAGTCAAAGGAACACTTGCAGACCTTGACACTTCGCCTCTTGAAACGGCCATTTTAAAAGGTGTGCTCTCAAGCAACCTTGTAGGTGTAAATTATGTCAACGCACCGCTTCTGGCTAAAAAGCGCGGTATTGAAATTTCAACCAAAAAATCCCAGCAGTCAACAGACTACATAGGTTCAATCTCCGTAACTCTAAACACGGATACCGGCTGCACAAGCGTTTCCGGCGCTTTGATTGCAAAACACATTAAAAGAATTGTTAAAATTAACGATTACAATACATCAATCAAGCCCGAAAAACACATGCTTCTTGTACCGCATGAAAACAAACCCGGTATGATTGCTTCCGTTGCAACGGTATTAGGCGATGACGGCGTGAATATTTCACGCATGCAGGTTGCACAAAAATCATACGAAAAAGGTCAGGCAAGGTGTGACGAAAAGAGTATCATGATTATTAACACCGATGATACGGTAGAACAAAACACTCTGGATAAAATCGCCAAAATAAACGGCATTGACGAACCATGCTATATTAAACTCAATATATAAGTTAACAAAACTTAACAATTTGAAAAATCCTGTCAATTTTTAAAGACAGGATTTTTTTATTTATACATAGGAAGTTTAGGTTTATAGAAGGAAGGTTTTATTATGTCATTGAATGGTATTACAGGTTACAACAATTATTCGTATTCAAATCCCTACGCGGTAAATAACACTTACGCAAATGCATACTCCAACGCAGGAACTACCGCTTTTCAAGGCTATGACCCGACAGCAATGTATAGCACAACCGCAACAGCCGAAAAAGAAGACAGCGGCAGCCCTCTTTTAGCCATCGGCGCAGGCATAGCCGCAATCGGCACAGCAATTTATGCGGTTAAAAAAGGTAAGAAATTAAATCTTGCAAACCTGACGGATGACGCCGCAAAACAAGCCGATAATTTAAAAGGTGCCAAAGGCTTATGGAACAACTTCACGACAGGTGTTAAATCAATATTCACAAAAACAGGACGCGAAGCGTCAAAAGCCTTGAAGGCAAACGGCTTGATGGATGATATAACAAAACAAATAACAGAAGACGCATCCAAATTAGATACCGCAAAAGTAAAAGAATTAATTGAACAACAAGTTAAACTTGCAAACCCTGAAAAATCCGGCGATGAACTGCAAAAATTAATTGACGAAGCGGCAGGCAAAATCATAAACAAGGATGGCAAAATAGATACAGAAGCCCTTCAGAAAGCAATCAAAGAATATCAGGAAAACAATACCAAAAGCATTAAAGCCTTTTTTACAAAAAGCGAAGATTTAAGTACGACTAATGTCGAAAATAAAGTTGAAGCATCAGTAGCAAATACGGTACCAATAAAGGCGGAAGATAAAATCCTGAAAGATAAATACGGCAGCAATATGTCAGAAATAGCATATTTTCATTCATTATAATTAAATAATTCAAAATTTCCCCCGGGCACTTCCTCGGGGGAAATTTTTATGTTATAATAAGCGCAGTTAGGTTGTTCATTGTAAAGTTATGTAACAAAATATGTCCCTGTAATGTTCATGATAGCAATTTAAAAAAATCATATGCATTATAGTTGCAGAAGGCAAGTTGATAATAATATTCGGAAAGGGAATTTTATATGCAAGTGAACGGTATCAATTCTTTCTCAAATGCACAGGCTTTTCGCGGTGCGGAAGAAGGGGAAGGTAAAAAAATTAACAAAGGCGCAATTGCAGCAGGCGTTATAGGTGCAGCAGCAATAGCAGGAACAGTTGCGGCAGGTCTGCATGGCAAAAAAGTTCTAAATATCGGTCCTGATTTTGTAGGCCCCCGCGAAAAAGGCTACAAAGAAGTTGCAAAATGCATTAAAACAGGCTACAGTGATGCCTGGGCTAAAGTCCGCGAAAATGGACATGAAATTCTTGAATCCATCCAAAAAAGATTCAAAGGAAAAGGCAGCGAAGGAGCTGAACAAGCAGCAGGCGAAGGAGCTGAAGTTGTGCAACAAGCAGCTGAACAAGCAGCTGAAAAACTTGCCCAATAGTTTATTAATATTATTTATAGAAAACCCGCTCTACACCATAGAGCGGGTTTTTTGCGCTCCGTTTTGCAAATAAAATATTAAATAATATAATAAAGTTAATGATTAACGTTAAAAAAACATTGTTCTATCAGGGTTTAAACCTGCTCTGGTCTGAAATAAAAGAGTTTTTAATCACCCTTGGCAACATAGGCAAGGATTTTTTGCGTGTTATTAAAACAATGACGGTGCTAAAAGTCGACAGAAGCGCACTTATAGAGCAGTGCTCGCGCTTTTCGGTAGATTCTCTTCCCATAACACTTACAATCGTTGCAATGACTTCAATAATCATTGCCATGCAAATAGCACCGGAACTTGCAAAACAGGGCGCAGGCAATTATGTCGGCTCACTTAGCGCTCTTGTTATGGTGCGCGAACTCTCAGCCATCATGTCAGGCTTTGCAATAATTTCCATGATAGGTTCATCATACGCTTCTGAAATCGCTTCCATGGCGGTAACGGAGCAAATAAGCGCCATGAGGGTGCTGCATGTTGACCCTGTTGAATATCTTATTGTCCCGAGATTCCTGTCAGGTGTGATTATGATGCCTTTTGTGGTTATTGTGTCCACATTCTGCGGGCTTTTTTGCGCAGCGGTGATTTCAAACATAACGGCAGAGATAACCTATTTAAACTTTATAAACTCAATGTGGCACGGTCTTTTTGTAAAAGATATTTTTGTCGCACTGCTAAAATCTTCCTTTTTTGGAGGTACAATAGCACTTATAAGCTGCTCCTGCGGCTACTCCACGCGCGGCGGCGCGCTTGAAGTCGGCACTTCAACCACACGCGCGGTCGTATGGTCGTTTGTCGCAATTGCAGTCTGGGACTATATTTTTGCATCGGTATTTTATCTGTAGGACAAAAAATGGGCATAGAAGTCAAAAACCTGACAAAAGAATTTAACGATAAAAAAGTCTTGAACAACATAAATTTCAAAGTTGAAGACGGCGAAACTCTGGGTGTCGTGGGTTTCTCGGGAAGCGGCAAGAGCACGCTTTTAAAAATTATCTGCGGACTTTTATACCCCAACTCGGGCGAGATAATCACAACACCATCCGACGCTGATATTGCCATGACTTTTCAGTACAGCGCCCTTTTTGATTTCCTCACGGTTTTTGAAAATATAGCTTTTCCGCTTACGGAAAGAAAAGAGTTCAGAGGGAAATACACAAAAAGCGAACTTAAGGAAATCGTGGCTCAAAAACTTAAAATAGTAGGCTTACAGGGGATAGAAAACAAATACCCCTCGGAACTTTCAGGCGGCATGCAAAAACGCGTCGGCTTTGCACGCGCAATTGTAACAAACCCTAAAATCATCCTCTACGATGAGCCGACGGCAGGTTTAGACCCTGTATCATCCACACTTATTGAAAACTACATTGTAGAGCTAAAAAAAGAACTCAACGCAAGCTGTCTTGTGGTTACGCACCAGCTGTCAACCATAAAGCGCGCAACAGACAAGGCTATTATGCTGTATGAAGGCGAAATTGTCTATCAAGGCTCAACAAAAGAGCTTTTAGAGGGCAAAAACCCCTACACCCATCAATTTGTAACCGCTTCCATAAAGGGGCCTATGCAAATTAAGTCACTATAACATTTTTTATGTATAATAATAAAATAAATCGGAAAGTATTATGGAACCTAAGAAAACATCATCATCACTAAAAGTCGGAATCTTGACACTGAGCGCCATATTCATTCTTATATTCACGGTTTTGTGGATTAAGGGAAGAAGCTTATCCTCAGGCGAGAGAATAGATGTCGTCTTTAAAGATATAAACGGCATGCGTGCAGGCTCGGGCGTTCAGATGATGGGGTTAAGAATAGGGCAGGTAGAGGAAATCACACCCGTTATAAACGGAAAAGACAGCTATATAAAATTAAGATTTGTAATCACCGAAAAGGATGTAAAAATCCCTCCCGCTTCAAAAATTTCAATACAACAGTCGGGTCTTATAGGCGAGCAGTTTCTTGAAATCACCCCGCCGGAGATTCAGACCGTCTTTGTAGAAACCCTTAAAAGTACAACTATGATTAAAAAGGGGCAGAATATTTTTATGGAACTGTCCGATAAAATGTATAAAATCGGCTATGTCGAAGAATGCACCGTTTTACCCACAAGCCAGATTCCTTTTGATTTGAAAAATAAAATTCATACAAGAAATACCTTAAGAATAAAATATACAATCACTATGCCCGGGTTGATTTTGGATAATGACAGTCTGGGGGCTAAAATAGAAAACAATGAACTTATTTTCTACGAACTCAACGGCGAAAAACTCTACGCACCCGATCAGAGCCTGAAATATACCGTGGTAGAACCTATGCGCATAAGCGACTTTATGGAAATAAACTACAAAGCTTCAAAATCCCTCAACGAAACAAATGAAAAAATATCCGAAATCCTCTCCGATGAAATGGTAAGCGAGCTTAAAGACAGCATTAAAAACATAAACGAGCTGACTCTTGCCGCTTCGACCACACTTGATAAAGCACAGCTTCTGATAGAATCATCAAAAGACGAGCTTGAAGAGGTCTTGAACCAGTCAAATAAACTCATTTCAAAGCTCATTGTTTTAACCGACAGTGTAAATGAAATCGCAACGGATAAAGATTTAAAAGAATCCATAACCACAACCACAAAATCGGTAGGTGAACTGTCCAAAAACGTAAATACTCTGCTTGAGGACAAAAAGACAAAAGAAATTGTTACCAACTTGAATGAAATTTCAAGAAACCTTGCAGATATTTCATCTTATATGAATGAATTCACAAAAGATGACAAACTCAAAAAAGACATATCAGGCACGGTTTCAAATATAAATAAAATTTCATCAAACATAAACAAAACTCTTAATAACCTGAACAATCTTGATCCGAATCAAAAAGCAAATATGGACTGCATTATCTCGGATACTGTCGTAATATCAAGGAATTTAAGGCAATTCTCGGAAAAACTTAACAAACGTTTTCTGCTCTTTAGACTGATGTTTTAAATATGGAAAATTTAAAAGTTCTTATAAATAAATATCATTACCAAAAAAGACCGACATTGTCCTGCGTTTTCTTTTGGCTTGCGGCGTTTATTCCCTCTCTGTTTTATTTTGCCGTAATTTCCGCAAAAAACCTGCTCTACGCTCTCAATATTTTAAAAGAAAAAAAAGTAAAACCTTATGTCATCTGCGTGGGCAACCTCACAACAGGCGGAGCGGGCAAAACACCCATAGTGTGTGAAATTGCAAACTACAGCGCAAACGAATTAAACAAAAAAACTGCGGTAATCTCGCGCGGATACGGCTCAAAATTTGATAACGGCAAAGTAAATGTTATAAAAGATAAAAACGGAACATACTTTGATGACGGCACCATATGCGCCGATGAACCGCTTTTAATTGCCAAAAATACAAAAAACTGCGTTGTGCTTGTCTGTAAAGACAGGGTAAAAGCGGCAGAATACGCACATAAAAACTACGGGTGCGAAGTTGTGGTTTTAGATGACGGATTTTCAAACAGAAAAATAAAAAAAGATTTCAGTGTGCTTGTTGTCGATTCAAAAAAAATGTTCGGCAACGGCTTTGTACTGCCCCTCGGCCCGCTAAGAGAACCCCCGGGCCGCATTACACAGGCAGATTATATCATTGTGTCAAACAAAAATGATAAAAACGCACAGGAAGCGTTAAATAAAATTTCAAAAAAAGCCTGCACGGAAAAAATTTCATCCTGCAGCTTTGTATGCGGCAGTTTTTATAACATAAAAAACTCTCTTGAAATAATCCCGGCAGGCGAAAAAGCTTCCGCCTTCTGCGCCATAGGCCAGCCGCAGCAGTTTTATGATTATCTGCGCGAAAGTTTTGATATAGTATTTGAAAAAACATTCGCCGACCACCACGCATACAATCAAAATGATATCAATTTAATAACAAAAAAATCTCTTGATAACGGCGCAAAATATACAGTTACAACACAAAAAGACGAAGTAAAAATAAAGAATCTTATTAAAAGCGAAAACGAAATTAATTTTATAACTCTCAAACTAAAGGCACACTTTAGCGACAGGGGGTTGTTTTGGGCAATAGAAAAAGGAATCAAAAATGCGGCTCAGTGAAATTTACAACGGCAAAAACGCGCCTGTATTTTCTTTTGAAGTTTTTCCTCCAAAGGGAGAAAACCCGGACAAAAAAATGGAAAATTTGTTTTGCGAACTAAAAACACTGGCGAAACAGAAACCCGCCTTAATATCCGTAACCTACGGTGCGGGCGGCTCAAACAGAGATACCTCGCTTGAAATTATAAAAGAACTTAATAACCGCCTCAAGCAGCCTGTTATGCCGCATTTCACCTGTGTATGCTCAAGCAGGGAATATATTAAAAAATACATAGAAGAAATTGAGAGCCTCGGAATTTTAAATATTTTGGCACTCAGAGGGGATGAACCGCAGGATATTGATGTATGCTACAGAGATTTTAAAAGTGCGCTTGAACTTATAGAATACCTGAAAAACTTCTCGGAACTTGAATTCTCTGTTGCCGCATACCCCGAAAAACACCCCAAAGCCCAAAGTCTTGAAGATGATATAGACGTTTTAAAAAAGAAATGCGACCTTGGCGCAAAAGTTGCCTTTACACAACTTTTCTTTAAAAATGAGAATTATTATAAGTTTTTTGACAAATGCATTAAAAAAGGTATAAACATTCCCATAATCCCCGGGATACTGCCTGTCGCAAGCTTTTCGCAATTAAGCAGAATAGTTGAGCTTTCAGGGACGCAAATTGAAACAAAAACCGTTGAATACTTTGAAAAATATAAAGATTCAAAAGAGGATACAATAAAAGCAGGTATTGACTTTGCCTCGGAACAATGTCAAAAACTGCTTGAATTCGGCGCAGAGGGTATACATTTTTACACTCTTAATAAAGCACTCAGCTCTTGCGAGGTCATAAAAAACATTACTTCGTAATCTCCACAAGGCAGTCAAGCGCCCGGATAATTATTATTTTATTATTTTCAAAAACCTTTGAGCCGATTGAAGCAGAGGCATATTTGTCATTTAAAGCAAGGAACCTGTGTGCCTTTATGTCTATTTTTCTGCTGTTTAACCTGAAAATCGGCATATACCACGGTCTTAGCGCCCTTATATGATTGTGAATATCTTTTTTTGATTTTCTTAAATCAACAATTGTATCTTTAAATTCAATCTGTTTTTCATAAGTTGCGCGGCTCTCGTCCTGTTTTTGCGGCACGATTTCCCCGCGCTCGAGTTTATTTAAAAGCTCTCCCGCAAGCCCCTGGGCAAACTTTGAACATCTGTTTCTTAAATCTCCGGCGGTCATATCATCATCAATCGTAACCGCCTCCTGCAAAAGTATATCCCCGCAGTCAAATTTTTCATTTACATAGTGAAATGTAACACCCGTTAAATCTTCGCCCGAAAATATCGCCTGAAAATAAGGGTTTGCGCCCCTGTGGCGCGGCAGCAAAGACGGGTGGCAATTTATGCAGCCGAGTTTAGGAAGCGACGCAATATCCGCCCTGATACGCTCCGCCCATGAACCCACAAGAATTACATCAGGCTCAAGTTTTTTAAATTCCTTCACAAATTCTTCCGAATTAATTGAAGGAGCTTTTATATCATATACCCCGAAAGCCTTGAGCAGAGAATAATCATGGCTTGGAGCGAAAATATCTTTCAAAAACAGGGTAAATTTTGAATAATTTACCCTGTCACATCTTAGTGCGCCGACTACCTTGTGTCCTGAATACACACTGCCTGAAATCAGCGCGTTGAGCATTTTGTCATAGCCGACAACAAGAACTCTAAGCATCTTCTTCCTGTGCTTGTTCTTCTTGCGCCTCATCCTGAGCCTCGCCGAGGACTTTTTCATCCTCTTCAAGAACCTGCTCAACTTCCTGCTCCACAGCCTGTTCCTGCTGTTCTTCTTCCTGCGCTTTCATTTCTTCAAGCATTTGTTTTTCACGCTCATCTTCCATAGCGCGCGCCTGGGTTTCGGATTTAATATCTATTTTCCAACCCGTCAGGCGGTGTGCAAGTCTTACATTCTGCCCCTCTCTTCCTATTGCAAGAGAAAGCTGATCATCAGGAACTATGACAAATACCTCTTTTCTGTTCTCGTCATCCGCAAGAATATCAACAGATATTATACGTGCGGGAGAAAGCGCATTTACAATATATTCAACAGGATCCTGCGAATATCTTACGATATCGATTTTTTCATTTTTAAGTTCGCCCACAATTGTTTGAATCCTCGAACCGCGAGGGCCTATGCAGGCGCCTACGGAATCTACCGAAGGGTCATTTGACCATACGGCAAGCTTTGTTCTAAAGCCCGCTTCACGTGCAATTGACTTAATTTCAACAATGCCGTCTTCAATCTCGGGAACTTCAAGTTCAAAAAGTTCTCTTACAATTTCAGGGTGCGCCTGAGATACTATAACCTGCGGCAGACGCGAAGTTTCTTTAACATCCAGAACAAATACCCTTATTCTGTTGCCGGGTTTATAGTATTCACCCGGAATTTGTTCACGCGAAGGCATAATGGCGTCGGTTTTTCCGATATTTACAATAACGTTTCTTTCATCGCGTCTTTGGATTATACCTGTTATAAGAGTACCTTTTTTAGATAAAAACTCATCCAGAACAAGCTTTCTCTCAGCTTCTCTTATTCTCTGGGTTATAACCTGTTTTGCACTCTGGGCGGCTATTCTGCCGAAGTTTTCAGGAGTTACTTCGATTTTAACTTCATCGTCAATTTCGACTTCTTCGTCAATCTCTTTTGCGTCCTCTAAAGAGATTTCAAGGTCTTCGTTTTCAACTTCTTCTACAACCACTTTTGTTCTGAAAACGCCGATTTCACCCGTGCTTTCATCGAGAATCGCTTCTACATTTTCAGCATCCTTATCCCTTATATGTTTTTTATACGCTGCAACAAGCGCGTCGCAAAGCGAACTTACAAGCACATCTTTAGATATTCCTTTCTCGCGCTCGAGTTGTTCTGCCGCTTCAAAAAGAGCCGTTCCTATTTTAATCATTATCTTCTCCTTTATTTTGATTGTTTATATTAATATCTTCATCAAGCCTGACACTGAAAATATTATCAAGGCTTATGCAAATCTCTTCTGGTGTTTGCTCTGGTAAAACTGTAAGCCCGACATTTTCCTCGTAGTTAACAAGCTTTGCCCTGAATGTTTTTGAGCTTAGTCCCTCAAGAGGATTTTTTACTTTCAAAACTACATCTTTTCCTCTGAAAATTACATACTCTCTGGTGCTTTTCAGCTTGCGGTTTAAACCCGGGGAAGAAACCTCAAGGTAATATTTAAAAGGAATAAGTTCATCCAGAAAATCCCCCAGTCCGCGGGTTATATTCTCACAGTCAA
>DSTMC04003__coassemble_1317_pt1 | contig 19003 bp, 20 predicted proteins | sample DSTMC04003__metabat2_low_PE_018 | metagenome-assembled genome bin DSTMC04003
ACCACACCTTCTGCGGCGATTCTGCCCATCTTTTTATCAGCGGAAGCAATGCCTTTTTGTCTTAAAATTTCCGCTGCTTTTTCCATATCACCCTGAGCTTCAACAAGAGCTTTTTTGGCATCCATCATGCCGGCACCAGTTTTATCTCTGAGTTCTTTTACCATAGAGGCTTTTATTTCCATAGTTTTACTCCTTTTATTTTAATTAATTATTCGGCTGTAACATTTGCGTCTGCCGCTTCGATTTTTTCAATTTTCTTAACTTCGGCAGCTTTATTTTGTCTTAATTCTTTGCCTTCCAAAACCGCATCTGCAAGTTTTGAAGCAATAAGTTTAATTGAACGAAGAGCATCGTCGTTGCCGGGGATAATATAGTCGATACCGTCGGGATCAGCGTTAGTATCAGCCAGACAGATAACGGGGATGTTCAATTTATTTGCTTCCTGAATTGCAATAAGTTCTTTTTTCTGGTCAACAACAAAAAGCATATCGGGCATGCCTTTCATTTCTTTAATACCGCCCAGAGTTTTAGAAAGTTTTGCAAGCTGTCTGTTCAATTGAGCAACTTCTTTTTTGGGAAGCTTTTGAGCGTGGCCTGATTCCATAAATGACTCAAGCTCGCGGAGCTTGTTTACTCTGCCTCTGATTGTTTCAAAGTTTGTCATCATGCCGCCGAGCCATCTGCGGTTTACATAATATGCGCCTGCTCTTGTTGCTTCCTGTGCTATAACATCCATTGCCTGTTTTTTAGTACCGACAAAAAGAATGTTTCTGCCTCTGGCAGCCATTTCTCTGACTGCTGCATATGCTTCATCCAGTTTATCGGAAGTTTTTCTTAAATCAAGAATGTATATACCGTTTTTTGCACCGAAAATATAGGGTTTCATTTTCGGATTCCATTTTTGAGTCTGGTGACCGAAGTGCACACCTGCGTCGAGCAATTCGACTAATGTTGCTGTTGCCATAGTTTTTTGTCCTTTCGTCTTTTATACTCTTATAAAGCTTAAACTTCGACCCCTATTGGCGCGGGCTGGTATAACTACCATACGAATATAAAATAAGCCTTATACACAAAAAGTTTATTATAAACAAAAAAAATAATCAACTACAGCGGATGATAGCAGGCAACACCAGTATTATCAATATTTTTAAGCCCGGGACACGCTGCTCTGCACCTGTCATCAGCCCTTTCACAGCGCGGATGAAAAGGACATCCCAAAACAGGCTCAGTAATAGGCGAAGGCTGTCCTTTAATATTTTTAAGCTTTTTACCCTTTTTAACCGGAAGCGCCTCAATTAAAGCTTTCGTATACGGGTGGCGCGGGTGCTTAAAAAGCACATCACTCTGCGCACGCTCAACTACTCGGCCTAAATACATTATGGAAATATCATCACTGTATCGGGCAACAACCCCTAAATCATGTGTAATAAGAATAATAGTCCTGCCCTGTTCTTTAATTTTTTCAAGCAGCTTTAAAATCTGCGCCTGAATAGTGACGTCAAGCGCCGTTGTGGGCTCATCCGCAATTAAAATATCAGCGTTTGCAGCAAGCGCCATAGCTATAATCACCCTTTGCTTCATCCCGCCAGAAAGCTCATGCGGGTATGCTTTTATCCTCTTTTGCGCGTCCTTAAATTCGACACTTTCAAGTGTTTTAAGCGCTATATCAAGCGCCCTTTCTTTTGAAACGTCATTATGGAGCATTATTGTTTCAAGCAGCTGGTTTTCAACTGTATATAACGGATTCAGGCTCGTCATAGGGTCTTGCGGTATAAGAGCAATTTTTCTGCCTCTTATTTCTCTCATATCACGCTCGTCAAGTTCAAGAATATTTTTTCCTTCAAAAAGTATCTTTCCCCCGAGAAATTTTGAATTTTTAGGCAGGAGTCTTAACATGCTCATCATACTCATAGTCTTGCCGCAGCCCGATTCTCCGACAATCGCATGAATTTTACCTTTAAAAAAAGAAAAATTTATATCTTTTAGAACGCTATAGGTTTTACGGTCAATTTCAAGACCGAGAGAAAAATTTTTAATCTCTAACACGCTTTGCTGCATAATGAAATTATAACACGCAAAACAGGATAAATATGCACCAAATGGAGAGTCTGTCCTCAGAAGCTTACCTGGCGGCAGTTTGCTCTGCCTTTGATTCTTCCATAAACTTTCTGCGTTTTTTGCGCCTCATCAAATCCACAAATGCTTCAAGTCTTGTAATATATCCTGCTTTTCCCGTCTGCTCATCCATAATAAGGCTTAAAATAGGCAGGTTAACGTCTTCTCTCATTTTCGGGAAAATATTCTGCGACATAATTTCAGGCATGCACGTAAAAGGCGAAACATGTATTAGTCCGTCCGTGCCTTTTTGCTCGGCATACATAACATCACTTATGCACTCAAGCGCATCGCCCCCGATATCACGCATTAAGTAGGGTTTTGCCATTCTGTATGCACGCTCTAAATGCGTCTCGCCGCGCTTGCACATTTTAGGAATTATAGCATCTCTTAAAAACCCGCTTACAGTCAGGCTGCGCCTTACCTGAACACCGAGTTTGCCAAGCTCACGCTCAATATTCTGATTGGCAAAATCATCAAGCACTACATAGATTTCACCTGTCAAATCCACCCGCAAAACTTCTCTGTTCGGGTCTATTTTAACATTTGAAATCTCGCTCAAACCTTTTTTCAGTGCTTTTTTCAACTCTCGTGAAGTATCTGCATCCATAACATACCTAAGTGCGCGTTTATAAGCCCTCTCGCTGTCGCCAAAGTTAATTTCGCGCGCCCTGTGGTAAGAAAGGAAATTTTGCAGTTCATCAAGTGCAAAAACTTTTCTCACTGCGATATTTATTGCACGCATAATACGTATAATGTTTTTTGACCCCGTAAGATTTACAAGAAAATCATACATGCCCCTAAAGCCGTCATAGAGTGAAAGTTCTATATAATTTGCATGATATCCCAAATCCTCAAGCACGGTTTTAATATTTTTCCCGTACTCACCCAGACGGCAAATACCGGGAGATGTTATCATGGCAACATAATCCGCCCCGCCTTCAATTGCTTCGATAAAATTTCCGAGGATAAGTTTATAAGGCAGACATATAGCCTCCGGAGAATTTTTAGTCCCCAGCGAAAGTGTGCGTTTTGAAGTATACGGCGGAACAAAAGGCTCCAGCCCCATTTTCTTTAATGCCGCAGCCCATGCGACATAAATTGTTCCCATGTGCGGGAAAGCCACTTTTATTTTCTTTTCATGCTCTTGATTTGTCATAATTACATTCTCTCACAAAGATAAAAAATGCGCAAAAGCCTCCGGAATTCGGAGGCTTTTTTAGAATTAAACCGCGCAGGTCGTTATTTTAATTCAACAGTAGCGCCTGCTTCTTCAAGTTTTTTCTTCATTTCGGCAGCTTCTTCTTTTTTAACGTTTTCTTTAATCGGTTTAGGAGCGCCGTCTACGAGGTCTTTAGCTTCTTTTAAGCCGAGTCCTGTGATTTCGCGAACGATTTTAAGTACGGGGATTTTGTTAGCGCCTGCTGAAGCTAATACAACAGTTACTTCAGAAGCTTCTTCAGCACCTGCTTCTGCTGCGCCTGCTGCGGGAGCTGCTGCTGCAACTGCAACGGGTGCTGCTGCTGATACGCCGAATTTTTCTTCCATAGCTTTAACAAGCTCAGCTGCTTCGATAAGAGTTAATTTTTCAATTGATTCTAAAATTGTTTCTACGTTGCTCATTTTTTTATCCTTTCAATTATTTTTATTGTGTTCTTAAGATGCTTTTTGCTTAGCAACTGCATCAATAGCTCTGACTAACGCGCTCATAACGCCATTGACACTGTAAACAATGCCGGAAGCGGGCGAGTTGATAGAACCGAGAATTTTTGCGTAAAGTTCTTCTTTTGAGGGCATTTTTGCAAGCTGTTGAGCTTCCTGAGCGCTTAAAAGTTTACCGTCAAGCACACCGCCTAAAATTTCGCCTTTTTTGTTTTCTTTGATGAACTTAGCCACAACCTTAGCAGCGCTTACTTCATCTCCGAAGCCGAATGCAATAGCGTTAGGACCTTGCATTAAAGACTCAACTGCTTCAAAATTTGTCCCCTTGGAAGCGATTTTACACAAAGTGTTTTTTGTAACGGTATAATCGGCATTTTGTTTTTGCAGTTCGCGGCGAAGTTCTGTAATTTCTTCAACGCTCAGACCGCGGTAATCGGTAACGATTGCAACTTTAGCCTGTTCAAACTGCTTTTTAAAATATTCGATTTTCTCGTTTTTAAAAGCTTTTGTTGCCACTTTGATGCGCTCCTTTCTAGAGGGTATTTCGCATATAAACTAAAAAGTTTTGCGAACATATTTGTACACGCAAAACAATAACAAACAAGTATTATTCAACTTTATTGCTACCTGGGCCGGAAATTAAGCAAAAATAAAATCTGCACCGACTGTCTTGGGTACATTATTAAAATATTAAAAACACAAAACAATGTCAACAAAAAATGTTACAAATATTAAATTGTATATTGCAATATATATCAGTATATACGGCAATCAGCGAAAAAAAAGAGTTAAAATTTTATTAAAAACTGGTGACAACTCGCGTTTTTTTGTTATTATAATTACTCTGGTAAAACAAGATGGAAAACTTAAAACACAAAATTGAAAAAAATGCCAAATTGAGGAGTTACCTTGACCTTATAAACAAAATAGCCAAGGTTGAATACAAAAGCATATCTTCGCAGCATTTAATAGAGTTTGACGAACTTGTAAACATAGGAATCCAAACAGTGGATATACTGTGTGCCGATGACAAAAAAGACAGCTATAATGAATCTTACCTTTCTACCGCAATTAAATGGGCAATAAGAAACGAATTAAGACGCCGATACCGCTGGCATGGCGTGCGCCACAATTGCAGCGAAACACAGACAAACGAAATAAGGGAAGCCATTTACAAAACAATTCTCTCAACTGATGAAATGTTTGACAATGACAAACCCTTTGAAATAAAAGACGTAAGGAAAAACCCTGAAGAATCCTGTGAGTTTGAGCAAATTTCAGAAGCAATTAAAAAAGCAATCTCGACCCTTCCCAGACGCGAAAGAGAGCTTATAGAGTCAAAGTTTTTTCAGGAAAAGAAACTCCATGAACTATCTGATGAATTTTCTATCTCCCCTTCAAGAATTTCAAGAATTATAAAATCAGGCTTAGATAAAATAAAAGAAGAACTTCTGAAAAACGAAGTACTCTAGTTAAATTTAAGCGCCAATCAACTTTCGCATTCTTACAAAAAAAGGTGCGGTTGTAAAACTACACTGGAGCCGCACCAAGATACTAAATTACCATTCGATTATTATTTTTCCTGCACCGCCTGAGCCTCCCGTTGAAGGAGGAGAATTTACGTTCGAAGCCTCGGAAACACCCGCACCAGAACCTCCCGCGCCATATGAAACAGAAGAATTTCCATTACCCGTTTGCACAGGGAATCCGCCGGAGCCATATACCGTAGAAGCTCCCGCACCGCTTGTTATATCAGTAGCGTCAGAGCCCGCGTCACCATTAAAGCAGACCAAACCCGTTAAATTACCCATTGCACACAAGGTTGGAGTAATCCCGCCCTTGCCGTTTACTATCAGGTCGTTTTCCAATCTGGCATTTTCTCCGCCCAAGCCGCCGCCGACACGCAGGTTAAATTGTCCCGGAGCATATCCGAAAATCGTGTCACCTCCGTTTTGAGCGGTAACCTCGGCATTATCACCCCAGGGAAGTGTACCGCCCTTACCACCGTTTCCGATTTGCACACTTACTTTATCGTTTCCGTTAGTAATATGTATTGTTTTTTTAAGAGAGTATCCTGCGGAACCGCCGCCCCCGCGTCCTTTTTTGTCAGGATTCCAGGTTATCTTTACATACCCCGGAGCACCGTTACCGCCATCAACGTCGCCATATCCGCCTCCGCCGCCGCAGCCGCCGTAACCTGTTGCATCAAGGGACAAGGAAGCAGTCATTGAAGCACCTTTACCGGGCTCACAAAATTGATTCTTGTCAATTATTGTTTTACCACCATCACCGCCCCTCATGGTTTTTTCATAAGAAGAGGGTATATTGACGCTGCCTCCTGCATACTGAGATGATCCTGTATAGAAAACATTCTGCTGATACCCAAGAGAAGAAGTGTCAAAGTTTCCCTCGGATTTTCCGCCCCTAAACACATAGCCGCTGTTTCCTCTGGCTCCCGTATATTTACCCGAACATGAGCCGTAAGCGCAATCATTCATATTTCCTGTCATAACAATTACTGCATTACCTCTCTTGAGCACAGAGGGTTTGCCGTTTTCTCCGTTGTGCGGAGCACTGAATGCAAATGATGAACTCAGTGAAGCGGCTCTGCCGCCTTCTCCGCCTTCTCCGACAATGACTGTAATTTTTTCGCCGGGCGTAACTTTAAATCTTTGCTTTGGAACAATTGAACCGCTGCCGCCGCCACCGCCGCCGTTTTTTGTTTCATGGTAAGATATTCCTACAAAACCAGGTGCTCCGTTTCCGGTAAACCAAAAACCCGGGCAATCGCGCGAAGCAGGCAGTATTTTACATTGCCAGCCGCCTCCGCAGCCGCCTGCACCATACCCTTGACCATGGCGAAGCGGGCTGTTATACACTTCTTCAAATTCACCGCCTACACCAAAAAGACTTGAACCGCCCTGTGCGCCGGGAACATCATGGGTATTTACAGAAGAGGAGCAAACCCCGTTTTTGCCGTCGGTGCCATTAGGAAGCGCACCGCTGCCGCCGCCGGTAACAAAAATACTATCGTTTTTATACACGCAATATCCGCCTCCGTTTGCCCTGCCTCCCTTTGCACCGGAGTTTGAATATCCGGCAGAGTCTCCGTTTCTGCCGTCGCAAATCAAAACACCCCAGGCTCCGCCGCCTCCGCCGCCGCAACCCAGAATAATATTATTATTTTCATCAGCTATATAAGTTGCACCCCCGCCGCAACCTGCATAGCCGTACCCGTTTTCCGTAGCAACTCCGACGCCGCTTGTGGCAGCATTTTCACCCAATAAACCGCAGCATCCATGCCCCTGTCCGCCGCGGCCGACATATATTTTATAATTTTTGTTTTTTAAAATGGTTGCCGTTTCATAGCGTGCTGCGCCTCCGCCTCCGCCGGCGCCTTCATATCCGCGGCCACCGCCTCCGCCGCCTGCAGACATGGCCACCATGACAACATCAGAGAAAAAGTATTTTGTATCGGCAGGGCTTAAAGTGGCGCTGCCGTCTTGCAAAACATCTTGTGTTGATATCGTTCTTTGTTCAACATTGTCAGGCACATATGCATAAGACACATAGCTGCGGTTAATTAACCCTGAGTGAGTCCAGGATATAGCCTTTAAATCTGCAGAAACATTCCCGGCACCTCCGCCTGCGCCGCCGCCAACCAGAGTTGCCTCTATTTCATTTACACCTTCCGGCACCACAAACTCATATGTACCTGCCTGAGTATACTCAACGCTCCCGCTTGATACTCCGCCGCCTCCTCCTCCGCCGCCGCCTACAAGAGTGACGTTAAAGGTATCTCCTGCTCCTGCGGGAAATTCAAATTCTCCCTTACAGGAGTTGTCTGCGTTGTCAATATTATTACAATATTTGCTGCCGTAAGTAATTTCAACTGATTTTACCGCAAATGGCGATTTACCGGTTCCCTCTTTTCTCTGCGTGAGCATGGGAGCCATGGCTATTAAAATAATTGAACAAACCAATAAAACAATAAGCATTTCAGCCAGAGTAAAGCCGTAACGCAGGCGAATGCGGCGCACAGGAGCGCTTTTCGTATCTTTATTCATATTTTTCTCCAGGTTAACTTTGATAAGATAATAACTTATTTACTGGATATTGTCCAGTAAATTTATGTCATATTTTCCAGTAATCTTGTAGAATGGATGAAAAAGTTTTCTACCAAAAACTCGGTGTCAGAATAAAATACCTGCGGGAAAAAGCGGGTCTGACACAAGAAAAACTGGCGGAAAAATCAGGCATAAGTCTTGATTATTTAGGAAAAATAGAAGTAAATATTAATAAACCCGGACTTAAAACAATAATTAAACTTGCAAATGCGCTCAAAATCGAACCTTATAAGATTTTTAAGTTTTAAATAATAAAAAATCCCGCTAAAGCGGGATTATGGTGCCCTGGGCCAGACTTGAACTGGCACGAGGTTATTAGCCCCATTGGATTTTAAGTCCAACGTGTCTACCGATTCCACCACCAGGGCAAAATAGCGATTTCATTCTAATATAAAAACAAAATGTTGTCTAGCTGTTTTTTTCTATCAGTTCGTTAATTTCGGCAACCATTTGCTCGGGGTCTACACCGTGCACTTTTGCACCCGCTTCAAGGTTTTCAAAGCGTGCAGCGGCACAGCCTATGCAGCCAAGACCGTATTTTGCAAAAACTTCAAGACTCTCGGGATAGTTTTGAACTATCTCTATAATACCCATATCTTTTGTTACTTTTCCCATTATTTTGCCTTTTTTATACTCATCATTAACATATTACTATGAAAACTCCGGAATTTGCAACCGAAAATTTCATAGGGCTGCACACGCTTAACAAACATTTTGCACGAAAGGACTTTACCTTTCGTGAAAATAATGTTGAAAAAAGTTATATTATGAAAATTTATGCGGCTTGCTTTATAAATATGTTAAAAAATGTAAAAATAATTAAAGCAATGCTTAAATACGCCCGATAACAAAGACATAGAATGCAAGGAGTGTGTTATATGTCTTTATTTGAAAACTTAAAATCCGCTACAGGTAAACCGCTTGCTATAACATTTGCCGCAGCAAACTTTTTGACTGCGCCAAAAAACACCAAAGATACGGAAAAAGCAAAAGACAGCAGCAAGGAAGACGACTACGCCGAAATTGATATTAAAGAAGAGGGAAAAGATACAAAAAAGGCGGAAAAGCCTGAAACAAAAGAGGGGAAGCAAACTAAAGAAAAAAAGGAATACAACCAGAAGGAGCTTGAAGAATCGGGAGCAAAGGCCGACAGGAGCCTTGGCACAACGGATAAACGCATAATAGGAGGTTATTATGTCGAAGTTCCCAAAGACAGACGCTGGCAGAAACAGGAATTAAGCGAAAAGGAAGTAGCGGATGTTGTAAAAGAATACATAGCAACACCCGGGCTCCTGTGGGCAACCGGCTCATTTGATGAAAACGGGGATGAACTTCCCGCTTCACATCAGGAAAAGACAACTTACACGGACGGCACCACAAAAGTAGACATATATGATTACGGCAAGCTTACAGAGAGCACAATTGTAAGATACTCCGGCGATCCTGACAATCCGCAGGAGGGCGACCAGAAAACAGTAGAAGTACGCAAGTATAACGAAGACGGAAGCTATAGCGTAAGAACAACAACTACAACCTGGGTTGACACGGACGGCATTACCGGCTGGTATGACGACCTTGTATACAGACCGATGGACACAAAAGTTTATGACGCAGAGGGAAATGAAGTAAGTTACGATGATAAACATAAAAAGAGCGAATGGAAGTCAATATACAGCGATTCGCAATTCGGACTCCCCAGGGGAGAAAGATATGAGGACGGCAGCTATAAGGCGTACGATATAGAATATAAGGAATAACACATAAAAAGCCCCCTTTCAAAGGGGCTTTTTAACTCTACTGGTCGGATTCAAAATTTTTCTTCATCAGCTTTTCAAAATCCGAGGGTTTAATATCTTTTATAAAATTTTTAAACTCGGCCGCTTCTTCTTCGTCTTTTTGCGTATCAGTTGATACAACGCCTGCGGCAAGAACATTTTCCGTAACAAAAATCGGAACATCGGCACGGATTGCAACCGCTATGGCGTCAGAGGGACGGGCGTCTATTTGAAGCTCTCTGTCTAATTCGCCGCAATACATAAAAATCGTTGAAAAATAAGTTTGTTCATCGACATCATTTATCTCAATTTTTGTTATTTCATAACCGGCTTGCTCGCAAAAATTTAAAAATAAATCATGCGTCATGGGGCGGCTCGAGGGAATGTTTTCAATTTTTCTTATTATAGAACTTGCTTCTGCCGAACCAATCCAGATGGGCAGAGCGCGCCTGTTTTCAAGGTCGTTTAAAACTACAATGGGTGAACCGCTTCTGGTATCAAGGGCAATGCCCATAACTCTCATTTCTATCATGCAATAATACTCCTTTTAACAAGGAGTATTATACAATCAAAATGAAATTTTATCACTGCCGGTTTATTTTTTAACTCCAGTATTCGTCTTTGAGGACGCCGCTTACTTCTTTTTTGCCTCTGTCCATAAATTTTGTATCCTTACCGTATTTTTCATTATACTGTGCTTCAACATCGGCTCGGATATCATCGGGCAGACTCATTACATAGGCAAGAACTTTTTCATCCGTACCTGCACCATTAACTGCCGTTTTAAACAGGCTCACGCATTTTCTTATATAGTTTTGATATTCTACACTTGACTTATCCATATCTTGATACGGGCCGTAAGACTCAAGTTTAGTTCCCGACTCTTTGCTTTCTCCGCCGAGTTTTGCAAGAGCATATCCTTCAAGGATATCTTCCGTGCCGCCGCTTGTTTCGCTCCTTATTAAGTCAAATAAATCATGGCCTTCGGCTTGAAGTTGGGCTTGAACACCCTGCATAAGCTCTGGAGTTAATTTTTCATTACTTAAGGCTTCTATAAATGCTTCTTTGTCAGTGCCGCCAAACAAGCCGGATTCATATCTTACGGTTGCATCAAGAATATCTTGCGCAGTGTTGTAAATAAGGCTTAATTCTTCATCGGTATAAGCTGCCGGTTCATCTCCCGTCGGTTCGTCACCCGTCGGTTCGTCACCTGTCGTTTCGTCACCTGTCGGCTCATCTCCTGCGGGTTCATCTCCTGCGGGTTCATCTCCTGCAGGCTCGTCACCTGCGGGTTCATCTCCTGATGGTTCTGTGTCCGATGGCTCCGTGCCTGTTTCAGGGTCACTTTCTCCTACCGTGGTATCATCACCGTCATTGTCATCGTCGGCTTGAGCTTCTTCTTCCGCCTGAGCCGCTCTTATATCGTCTAACTGTTTGTGGAATGAATCAATTATACTGTCGTACTGTGAAGAATAATCAACATCAGTACCGAATACATTTTCATAAGGATTTGAAGCATATGCCTGAGTATCTCCGCCAAATATGCTGGCTTCAGTTGAAGAATCCGACATACCGTATGCGCTTGAGTTGTTTGAGCCTGCATTGTAGTTGTCGTCTTTCCAATACTGTCCGAATGATGTAATGCTGTAATTGCCCGACATATAATCTCTCCTGATATTTTTCTCTTACATATATAAAGTCATTTGTATATAAAAAATTGACAAAAAATATATACTTTTTATAGAAAACATACTGCCGCAAAGGTTTAGGGGGTTTACATTTCTTTACATAAAAAAATAACCCCGTACGCGCGGGGTTATTTTTATTTATTAAAAATTATCATTATATCTGCTGCGAGTTGCCGAGATTAAAGGCGTCTTTCACAAAGGTTCTGAACACAAGATTTGTTTTATATTCGTTCGTTTGTTTCATTGCTTCATAGGCGGCCTTAAATTCATTTGCACTTGCTTTTGCCTTGCCGGTGAACGCTTTTCTGATGTCCTGGGGCTTCATGTTTCTGAGTTTTGCGCCTTTTTTAAAGAGATTTACAACATTTTCCCGTGCGTTATGTGTCATTTGGCCAAAAGTCAGTTTTTTGGCGCCTTCTTCGGCAGTTTCATCGACAGCCTCGGAAACTCCTTGTTCTGCGGCATTTAGCGGAGTCACAAGTTCATCATAGTGGCCATAACGTTTTAACTCGTCTACGCTAAAACCTTCTTTAAGTGCATCATCTACCGAAGCTACTTGACCGTCTGCAATTTTTTCTTCAAGCGCATTCAATCTTGTATCCGGAACTTCGGGCAAATCATCAGGTATTTGCGCCTGAGACTTTTGTGAGGCTTTTAGAGAGGCTTCTGCTGTATCCTGTGAAGTCTTTTGCATTACTTCATTTTGTGCGGCATTCAGCTGGTTAAATTTTCCGGATTTTGAAAGTTCGGTTTTGCTGAAGCCCGCTTTGTACGCATCCTGAGTTGTTTTTATATCACCGTCTTTAATCATTTCTTTAAGTCTGGATATTCTTTGTGTGGGATTCTTAATAAGCTTCCCGTTTTTAGAGTAAACTTTTCCCTGCTGAGTACCGCTCAAGAGTTTTTCGCCCTCCGGAATATCCATTTTAGCGCCTGTCGGCTGTTCTTCATGCATAATTGATTTTTTTGCGGTTTCCTCCGCAGTTTCGCCCGGCACTTCTTTGGCGGCAGCATTTACTGTATCCTGCGTCGTTGCAGTACCAGCTTTAACATTTGCTGCCGTACCGTCTGCGGCTTCAGCCGCCGCTTTATTTGCGCCGCGCGCTCTGACGCCCGAGGTCAAGCCGCCTATTGTACCGCCGATTACGGCACCGCCTGCAGCACCTGATGCGGTATGTGAAACCAATCCGCCGAAAGTAAATTCACTGCCGTCAAATACGGCATCTGCGGTATAATCGGTAGCAGCCATTACGGCACCGTCAATGGCACCGGCTTTAGCGCCTGCAATTGCACCTTGTTTTATGGTTTCTTTTACAAGAACCTTGCCGCCCTCTTTTACGACCGTTCCGGCTGTGCCTATACCGGCGGTTGCAACGGTGACAACACCGCCGACTCCGCCTGTGACGGCGTCTTTAAGACCGTCTTTCAGTGTATAATCACCCGCCACATCGTTTGTCGCCGCATCCGAAGCCTTAATGCCAACTTTCACGGCAGCGCCGACACCGGCACCCAGAGCAAGGCTTGCGCCAAATGTAAAGGGTGCTCCGATTACGCCTATTGCAACCGAAAGACCCGAAGCTATATTTGCAAAGGTATCAACAACCGAGCTTTGTTTTGAGGCGTATGTATTAAGCTTTTCAACTGCAGCTTCATAAGAAATCTCGCCGGAAGCCGCTTTGTTAATCGTTTCTTCTACCGCATTTGAACCATTTGAGTGTCCGAAGAAATTTTTAATTCCGTTCCATGCTTTTCCGACCCAGCCCTGTTCATCCTGAACCTGATCAAATGCTGCTCTCAGCTGGGCAATTTGTTCATTCGTTGCACGCGTTCCGCCATCCTGTGCAAGAGCGGAATTTGAGCCGCTATCCGCCGGGTCAGCAGTATTGTCACCGCCGTTATCGGCAGAGCTGCCAAGCGAAGCGTCCGAACCCGAAACATTAAAATCGTCCAGCACTTTATCATAACTTGCGGAATAATCTACATTGCCGAACAGTGTCGTATTTTCATCCCCGCCATTAACTTTCTTTTGAATGTTATTTGATATCTGGCTGCCGCTCTGGTAAACCTTTAAACTATCGGCATATACTCCGCTGTAGCTCATATTTTCCTCTCTTAAGTATGTGACTGTGTATTAATAAAAAAGAGTTTTTATATAAAATTGATATATTTTAGATATATTAATTTTATAAATCGCCAAATTGTGCATTATTAAAGGAAAAAATTACGTTTACAAAAGTTAATATATGCAATATAAAACACACCCCAACAATGAGGTGTGTTTTATAAGTTTATATTTTATTTATCTTTATGCTTCTTCCAGCTGATAAGCCAGAGGGCCCATTGTGGCGCCGAGGAAAGGAGTGTAGCCTTTGCCCTGATATCCTGCCTCGCCGGCCTTTTTGTTAGCCGCCTTAAGCCCTTGTCTGAGTGCGCTTGTGTCGGGTGCCTGAGCTTTTGCTTCCTTGAGTGCAATCTTCGCCTCATCAACCGCGGTTTGCGCTGCTTTTATTTCCTTACTGCTTGCATTTTTACCCAAACCGTCCAATTTTGTTTTTGCATCATCCAATGCCGATTGAGCCTGTGCAATTTTTGTCTGTGATTCACTGTATGATTTCATTGCAGTCTCTCTTGCGGAAGACATGGCGGTTTCAGAGTCAAAATTAGCCTTTGCCTTCTTATAATCCGCTTGTACTTTTTGTATTCTTTGCTTTGCAGTTTCGCTTAATTCTTTTCCTGAATTTTTTGCTTTTTGTGTCACTTTTTCTGCAAGGTCATTTTTGCGTTTGGCAGCATTAAACTCGTCGGTAGCATTCTTCATTTTATTTGAAATTTCATTAGCATATTTTGCCTCAGCAATAGTCTTATTATTTTTAGCAATTCTCAACTGGTCTTCAAGTTGTTCTCTGGCTGCCTGGCTCAACTTTTTATTTTCAAGTTTTGATGTCAGGTCATCAATTTCTTTTTGGTATTTTGACATTTCCTTATTGTGTTTTGCAACTTCTTTATTAGCCTGCCTTTGTACTTTAGCTTCTTTGTATGCATTTTTTGCAGAGCTTAATGTTTCGCCCGTGCCTTTAATAAAGCCTTTATCAGATATATTACCGCTTAATTTTGATACACCCTTGGTTAATAAATATCCGCCCGCATCGTCTGCCGCATTTGTCCAGGCTTTGCCTATAGAGCCGAGTCCGTCGTAACTTGCGCCGCGTCCGCCGGTTACCGTATCTTTCATAAAGGCGCCTGCTTTTTGTGTAAACGTCGGTTTTACACCGCTTTTGGCAGATTTGGACAACGCATTCATTGCAGAACCGCTCGTGCCTTTCATGGCTTTGAGACCTGCTTTTGCACCGACTACGGATAAACCTACCTGCAGAGTGCCTGCACCCATATTTTCGCAGGCTGCTTTTGCTTCTGCGTCCGTTTCGGCAGTCGCTACGCCGTATATACCTTTTCCCACCTGAACAGCTCCTGCAATGCCTGCACCTACAGCCATCGCAACACCTGCAGGGGGGAATATTATACCTACTGCAACAGCTCCGGCTGTTAACAACAGCTTGCCCGGGTCTGTTACAATACTTGTAACCGTATTAACAACAGCCTTGCCTATACCCTTGAAGAATGAACCTATTCCTTCAAGAATACCTATTTTACCGTCATCTTTGCCGTCCGTGCATTCATTATTTGCACCGAAAACTACATCGCCGGCACTTGCTGCACTATCATCCGCACCGCTTGCACCGTCAGAGCCTTCAGTATCCTGCGATTCGTCCGCTGCCTGTGCGGCTGTGTTTTTAAAATCGTTAATAATGTTTTCGTAGCCGCCCGAGTAATCTACACTTCCGAACAATACTTCGTTTTCAGCCACGTTATCAACTTTTTTCTGTATCGCATTGGCAATATTCTGCCCGTTTTGATACGCAGCCAAACTTTCGGCGTAAATTCCGCTGTAGCTCATATTTATCCTCTCTTAATTGTGTGTTTATACATTAATAAAAAATATTCTTCATATAAAATTGATATACTTTATAAAACACGCAATATCCGCATGCCCTAAGCGCAGCTGCAGCAAGAGGAAGCTGGAATTTACAAAAGTTAACAATCAAATTTATTAAAATATATTAACAAATATGCAATTTTGACGGGTCAGTTTTTTTTATTAATATATAAATTGATTTCGTGTGTGGTTTATAGAAGTGAACGTAGAAAGAATTAATACGGCAGGAGTTTATTCACCTGCGGGAACAATAGCTTTAAATCCAAATCTGAACGGCAAATATTTAAGGGGAGCTGACACATTTGCATACAGCGCACCCAGAGTAAATCCTGCCGCGCAAAATCCCGTTTATGCCATAAATGACGACTTTCTGGTTAAACTCTTTCCGCGCGAATTTGTAGGAAAATACTCAAACTCGCATGTTCTCGGGGCAATACTTGAAAAAAATCCAAATATCAGGCAGTCTTTGGCCTCTGACTATGCAAGAGCCGGCATATACTCACAAAATGTCGCAGGTGAAGTATTTGCGCATTTTATACCGACAGCAAAAGCCGCGAATGCGATTATGAAAAACAGCGGCGAGAACTTTTCAAGAGCGGATTATGACACAATGAACAAAGCAGCCCTTTTGCATGATGTAGGAAAGGCATATATTCCCGACGGCATATTAAACAAAAACGGAAAATTAAATGACTACGAAAGAAAAATAGTAGACAAACACGCGCAATTAGGTTATGAGATTTTAAAAACCGCAGGTGTCAGAGGGCCTGTATTAAACCTTGTAAAAAATCACCATACCTATTCCAGAACCAATACGCCTATGGTGCAGATTCTGCAAATAGCCGATATATACAGCGCACTTAAAGAGCAAAGACCATACAAAGCTGCATTCAGCGACGAACAGGCTCTTAATATTTTATATGAACGTGCACAAAAGGGTGAATTTGACAAAAAATATGTTGACGCGCTCAAAAAATCTTTAAACGCATAAATTTAAATTCCCCGCCTTTACTACCTCCGGGGGCGATTGAATACAATTCTGAATAAATATAAACTTATTCAATATTCAGGAGGATTAAAGATGAAATTTGAGGATTTTTTATTTACACGCGAAGGTGAAGACCTTTTTGAAAAAACACGGGGACTGGACAAAGTGCTTGCAAGCGGAGCAATGACGGGAAGCGAAGGGCTCGGGGTTCAAATTCTTGAAAAAACGGGGCCTTATGTGCAAATAAAAGAAAAAAGCGGGTGCGAACATAAAGTAATCATGCTCGGCTCAAATTCTTATCTTAATCTGACTACAAATAAAAAGGTCTGCGACGCTGCAATAAAAGCCATAGAAAAATACGGATACGGCATGGGCGCAGTGTCTGTTTACGCAGGCATTTGCGATATTCACAAGGAACTTGAGAAGAGAATTGCAAACTTTTATAACACGGAGGACGCGGTTTTATTTCCGAGCGGCTACGGCACAAATATAGGGGTAATTTCAGCACTTTGCTCAAAAGAAGATATTATTATAAACGACAGCGCAAACCATGCTTCAATTTTTGACGGGTCAAAACTATCAGGGGCTGATATCAGGGTTTACCCGCACAATAATATGGAAGCTCTTGAACATATTCTAAAAAAGTGCGAAAAGAAAAACCGTGCAAAACTCATTATAACAGACGGTGTATTTTCCATGTACGGAGATATAGCGCGTTTGGATAAAATATGCGAACTTGCAGAGAAATACAATGCAAAAGTAATGGTAGATGACGCGCATGGACTTGGTATAGTCGGTGCCACGGGCAGAGGAAGCGCACAGGTTTATAATATCGGCGATAAAATTGACCTGCATGTAGGCATGCTGAGCAAAACAGCAGGAGCGCTCGGGGGATATTGCGCCACCACAAGAAAAATAGCCCAGTATTTAAGGCATTATGCAAGGAGTTTCTTCTTTTCAACCGCGCTTCCTGCGCCTGTTGCCGCAGGGTTAAATGAAGTTTTTAAGCTGCTTGAACACGACAGAGCGGGAAGAAAAGAACTCTGGGAAAATATTACTTACCTGAAAAGCAAACTTGAAAAACTCGGTTTTAATACGGGCAACAGCCAATCGGGCATTATACCCATAATCATAGGAGATGAAGCCATACTGTTTAAAATGTATCAGGATTTAAGACTCAGCGGCGTTTATACAAATATTGTAACCTATCCTGCCGTCAGAAGAAAGGAGTGCAGAATAAGGATTTGCGTCATGAAAGATTTAACACGCGATATGATGGACAGCGCAGTGGAAATCATTGAAAAAACCGGAAGAAAATACGGTGTTATTTAATAACACTTATTCTACATCCTGAGTCTGACGTCTTACGCGGACTTCACGACCGCGAAGGTCATAATATTTACCGTTGCCGTTTTTATCTTCAACATAGGTGCCTGTTTTGCGTCCGCGCTGATTGTACATGGTAAAATTATCCGTATCACCGTTTCTTACAGCCCTGCCGAGGCTTCTGCCGCGGCCGTCTTCAACATCTTTTACCTTAACTTTTTTCTCGTTGTCAACTTTTGCAGCCGCCTGAACTTTTATTTTCTTCTGCGGTGTAATTTTATGCCCGTATTTATCGTATTTAGTACGCGCAAGCACCGGCGCTTCAAGGGCAAAAATTGCAACTATAAACAATGCTAAAAACTTTTTCATAACAATCTCCTGCTGTTTTATTTATATAAAAACACAAAAAGACAATTACTTGCCACATATATAATTATATAACACTTTTTCAAAATATAAAGATTGTGGTAAGATAAAACTATGGCTATATTGAAAATTTTAAAATACGGAGATGAAACACTCCGCAGAAAATCAAAAGAAATATCTAAAATTTCAAAAAAAATAAAAACGCTGGCACATGACATGATTGATACCATGTATGCAAATAACGGCGTCGGTCTTGCCGCACCGCAAATCGGGGAAAACCTCAGAATGTTTGTAATAGATGTATCAATGGATGATGAGCCCCTCAACCCCATGGTTTTTATAAACCCCAAAATTATAAAAAAAAGCGGCGCAATAAAAAGCAATGAAGGCTGTCTTAGCTTTCCTCAGGCATATGTTGACGTAAGACGTTATAAAAATGTCATGGTAAAGGCTCTTGATATAAACGGCAGGCCCTTTGTGCTTGAAGCCAAAAACGGCGAGCTTCTCGCAAGAGCCATTCAGCATGAGTATGATCACCTTGAAGGAATACTTTTTATAGATCATTCAAGAAATATTTTTGATGCAATTGAAGTTTTAAAACAAAACAACCTGCCCTCAATAGAGCAGGACAAGATGATTGACGAGCCTGAACTTGAAGAAGAGATTGTAGAGAGCGAAAAAGCACAGAACAAGGAATAACCATTGAAAATAGTATTTTTTGCAACCCCTGATATAGCGATAGAATCTTTTAAATATTTTATAAATTCAAAAGAATATGAGGTTTGCGCCCTTGTTACACAGCCGCCAAAACCATCCAACCGCGGGAAAAAAATTGTTCAAAGCAAAATAAAAACCATAGCACTTGAAAACGGAATTGATGTTATAGAACCGCACAGAATATCAAAAGAGCCCGAGAACATAGAAAAGCTCAAAAAATACGGCAGCGACTTTTTTATAACCTT
>DSTMC04003__coassemble_1480_pt1 | contig 16340 bp, 15 predicted proteins | sample DSTMC04003__metabat2_low_PE_018 | metagenome-assembled genome bin DSTMC04003
GTTGGCGCGTGAAACAAAAAGAAAGAAAATGAACAAAGCCTAAAAGAACAAAGAATCAACAAAAGGCAAAAAACAAACCCGAACATTGAAAACAATTAAACAATACACCACTGCACGCAGTCCAGTGTCGCACAAGCCCACCGGCTCCTCGCCGCTGTGCATGTGCTTACATCCTCAAGCCCGCTTGCTTTCATCGGACGCGTCGCGTCACGATTCAAGCGGCGCGGGTAGTCCAGTGTCGCCCTGTCCGCCGAAGCTCCCCGCTTCGCCGTCACGGGCTCACATCCTAAGGCTCGTTTGAAAATTTCAACGCAGCACAAGCTGCGTAAGAAATTTTCGGCACTAAGATTTCGTATCTTAATTCTTGAGGCGCGCTCCAGGTTTTGTAGTTAATCTATACAACTTGCGCCTCTTTTTTTATCGGGTGTATATCTTGAAAAGCCCTTGAAATATGTGTTATATTAAATATGTAGCGGATATGAGGTGTTGGCTTGCTGGATGATATAAAAAATTACATTGAACATTCAATTGATGTGAAAAGTGCCGTTTTAAACAATGACAGGCTTCTTATGAAGATTTATCAGGCAAGCCAGATTGTAATTTCTTCTTTAAGAAGAAAAGGAAAGATTTTGATTGCGGGAAACGGCGGTTCGGCGGCGGATGCCATGCATATGGCAACCGAGTTTTGTGCTAAATTTTACCAGGCAAGGCGCGCCCTGCCTGCTCTTGCACTGTGTGCCGATACCTGTGTTATGAGTGCCGTTGCAAATGATTTTAATTTTGAATATGTCTTTTCAAGGCAGATTGAGGCACTCGGGCACGAGCAGGATGTATTTATCGCGATATCAACAAGCGGAAATTCAAAAAATATTCTAAATGCCATTGATACGGCAAAACAAAAGGGTATGCAGGTAATTTTTATTACAAGTGAAATGCTCGGCACGGCTCATCTTCAAAAGGCGGATATTCCCATTTGTGTTCCGTCTAATGATACTCCTTTGATTCAGGAAACACACATAATGATAGAACACCTTATCTGCTATGAGGTTGAAAAGGCTTTTGCCGCGCGTACTCAGGCTTGACCTTTGTTTAAAAACCGAACTATTGTGTAGATAAGTTCGAGCTTTTCTCTGTCTTGTTCAAAGTTTTTTACGGAATTGTTAATATATTTAATAAGGATTTTGCTGTCCTGAAGGTGGTCGTTTGAAAAAAGCTCTTCGCTTGTGATATCCAGGGCTTTGAGGATTTTTTCAAGCGTTTCCGCTTTGACAAAATTTGCTCCGACTTCAATGCCGCTTAAGTTTCGCGGGGAAATTTCAATCATCTCGGCAAGCTGCTCCTGTGTGAGTTTGCGTTTTTTTCTTATTCTTTTTATCTTTTCGCCGATTTCTTTTTTTATGTTCACAATAATCTTTCTTTGAAAATTAACATAGAATTTTTTCTTAAACTTGATGTGTCTTATCATATTATATTAAGTTTTATGAAGTTTAAATGACAGACTATATCTATATTTTAAGAAAATATGATGTAATATATCTAATTTTTAGCAAAAAAAGAAAATTTCATGTTTTACTTAAAGTACAGGTATAACATTTGGGAAAGGATAACGAAATGCAGCAAGTGTCTATGACTGCTCCGGCAGCGATTCAAAATACACTTCAGAGCAATACTGCAAGTGAAAAAACAACAACGGATAAAATAAAAGAAAAATGGGAAGAAATCCCCGACGGTGATAAACAGATTGCTGCGGGACTCTCGGCTCTTGCAGCTGCCGCTATTGCCGCTATTGCTATTATGAAGGGTAAAAAACCGGCTGAAACACAGGAAGTTATACAAAATGGTCTTGAGGAGGTTGCAGAGCAGACTATAAAGAAAGGCAGCTCTGTTGTAACAAATGCAATAGACAATTCAAAAAATATACAAAATACTGCAAATCAGGTAAAAGAAGCCGTAGCTGACGGTGTAAATTATGGCAAAATAAGACGCGAAACGCTTAAAAATAACAGCCATAACGATAAAAAAGTTATTCAAGAGGCTCTTCATCAGGGTGTAAGCGAAAGAAACGCAAAGCAGCAGCAGGTTCTGCAGCAGAAAATCGGACTCTCGCAAGGTACGCAGAACTCTCTAAAAGCTGCAGAAAAGGCAAATCAAGGGGTTGGATCTGCACTGAGTAAGGAAGAGTTAGATGCAAGAAAACTTGCTGCAAATAATGCGGCGGCTCAGGCCAGAAAAAATGCCGATGAATTAAAGCAAACGGCCTCTACGCATAAGGAAACAAAATACGCGCAAAAGGCGCATAATGAAGCAGAGCAGGCAAGGCTGAAAGCAAAAATGGTCGAACAAAACGCAGATAAAAGAATGCAGGAACTTCAAGACACAGCTGCAAAAAAAGAACAAAACATAAAAAAACTTCAAGAAAGCCCTAACTACGAGGCAGGTCTTGAAAAACAGGCTAAAAATGCAGAGGTAACAAACAAAAACGCACAAAAAAGACTTGCCAAAAAAGAGCGGGAAAAAATAGAAAGAAAATTTGCAGGTTCTTCACAGGCTAAACTTCTGGCACTTGCGGACAGTAAAAAAATTACTTCCGAAGAGAGGGAAGTTATTTTGGATATGTTGAATAAAGGAGCAAGAAATTTAAAATAAATCCCTAATCCGATGTGCAGCAAAAACCCCGATTAAAATAATCGGGGTTTTTGTATTAAATATCCAGCTCGTATTTTAAAATGTCTGTCACGGGCGGCTTTTTAAGACATTTGATTGCATCGTCCGCTTTCTTTTGAAGTTCCGGAATATCGCTTACCTCCGCTATGGTGCGAAGCAGGTCGATTGTGCCGTTAAATACCCTTAAAAGGTCGCCTTCGTGCATAATTACATATTTTGATTTTAAATCGCCAAATATTTCCTGCCAGAGTGCAAGACAGTCTTCGTCATTATAATTTGGCATATATGCAAATTTCAATATGGCAGGTACAAGGTTTGTACTCATTTTAATTTCTTCGTTAATTTTCTTTTGGGATTGTTCTTTTTGAATTTGTTTTGCAAGATCTATCGCGGGGCTTAGTTTTTGGGCAATATCCGCCATATCATCTTCAAAAGTGTCTCTGGGTCTGTCATCTTTTACATCTGCAAACATGACCATAAGGGCTGCAAGCTCTTCGGGGGTGAGATTTTTTGTGTAATCGGGATTATCCATAAGTTCACAGAACAGAATTTGGTTAATTCCGTATACATTTTTTGCCATCTCCCCTTTGTATGTCAGATGGTTTTTGCCGTTTTCATAGTAAAGATATCCTTTTTCCCTCAGGTAGCCGAGTTTTCTGCGGGCTTCTTTTTTGATTTTCTGGGTTGAGCCTGACTGATAAGCAAAAAAGCTGTCTTTTAAAAACTCATCCAGATTGTTAAGGGTTGAATTTTGAAGAAGTGTTGCATAAGAGAGGTTAAACGAACTTAAGATTTTTGTATCGTCAGATTCAATTATTGCCTTAAATCTGCTAAGCTCTTTATCGGATGTCGGGCATACTATTACATTGCCCAAATCATCAATACCTCTTCTGCCGGCTCTGCCTGCGCCCTGCTTGTAGTTTGTGGGCGGGATTTCTATCATTTTTCTGCCGTCGAATTTCTCTAAAGACGTAAATACCGTTGTCTTAAAGGGCATATTGATACCCGCAAGGAGTGTTTCCGTTGCAAAGCATGCTTTTACAAGTCCTTCGCGCGAGAGTTTTTCAACAAGACTCTTATATGCGGGCAGCATTCCGGCATGGTGTACGGCATAGCCCATAAGGAGTTTTGGCAGATATTCCCCGTCAAAATCATCCCCCAGGTAAATATCTTTTTCTTTTGCTTCTTTTACCACGTCAAGCACTCTTTTTGACTGTTCGGGAGTAAGGAGAGTGCCCAGTTTTGAAGATGTTTCATCAAGCGCTTTTTTGCATTTTTTCTTTGAAAAAACAAAGAAAAGCGCGGGTGTTTTGTCTTTGTCGTTTAAAAGTTTTACAAGAGGAGGGAGGGGAGGATTCTTGGGCGCGTAGCTTAAGCGGATATCTCTTCTCTGGTTTTTTGACGGGTCAGACAGGACATAAGCCATCTGCTGTGCTTTTTCGTGTTTGACACCTTTTTCTCTTTCAAGAATTTCCGAGAATCTTTCCGCGTTAATAACATCATTTCCGTTTGCATAGCCTTCAAGAATTTCAAGGTAGTTTTTACCGTTGTAGAGCTTTTCAAGCTCGCCGATTGTTTCTTTTACTCTGTCGCCTTTTTGTGTTTTTAAGTAGTTAAGGCTGATTTTTTTGTCATACATTTGCTCAATGTAGTATCCCTCCTGCGGTTTGTATCCAAAGACGTACTCTTTAAGAGGTACATATCTTTCATTTTCGGGCACATCCACAAGTTTTGTACCGTTGTCGGGGCTTACTTGATTGAGCCATTTTGAAATTTCTTTTGCATTTGAAGCGGTGGCGGAGAGCATCATCTGGCGCATATGCTTCGGTGTCTGCATAACCGATTCTTCCCAGACTGTTCCGCGGTCGGGGTCTTTCAGATAGTGAAACTCGTCATATATAACACCCGAAAAATCCCTGAATACTTCAGCGGTTGTTTCGGGGTCAGACATATTTACCATATTGCGGTAAATTTCCGTTGTCATAACAAGAAGCTGCGCATCGGGGTTAATTGTAACATCGCCTGTTATGATACCTACGTTATCGGAGTTTATAAAGTTTCCGTCTTTGTCGTAGCGTCCGAAAAGCTCGGAGAACTTTGTAAATTTCTCGTTGCTGAGCGCTTTAAGAGGAGAGAGGTATATTATGCGCTCGCCTCTTTTGAGTGCGTCATCTATGCCGTATTCCGCGATAAGTGTTTTCCCTGTGCCCGTGGGTGCTGTGACAATGGTGTTTTTGCCTGAAATAAAGGAAAAAATTGCTTCTTTTTGGTACTTATCCAGAATAAACTTTTTATCAGAATCTTCAAAAGAACGAAGCTCCGAGGACACTGCCGGAGGAAGAATGATGGACTTTATTTTTTCCATATCAAGGGCTTTAGCCTGATTTCTTCTTATGCTTTCGGCTCTTTGCAAAAACGGGTCGGAAACCTCATTTTGCGATGTTTTTTGAGATACGGCCTGTGTTCTTGTCCGCAAAATCGGATCTTTTGCTATTTTATCGTCAAGTTCCTGTTTGGCTTTTTCTATATCAAGAAACATTTTTGTATTAAGATACCGTCTTCTCTCCCATGGCATATATGCATACGACGGTGCGGGGAGATTGCCCGTATCTACATTAATTTTATGCGGGGAATCGTCCTTTTTTTGTCCTGAAAACGCCTTTTGCGGCGATGAGCCGTTAATGCTTTGAATTCTCATTTCAACTTCCTAAAAAATATATTCTTTATACTCCCGTGAATAATTTTTTTGTACATCATAAACGCCTGCGTGAAAATTTTTGTTACAAAAGTTCAAAAAAATGCTATACTTGTCTTGTAAATATTTTACCGAAAGGAGTTTAGCAATGTGGGAAAAAGACATTAACATTAACGAGGTGAAAGAAATCATCTCCCGCGCCAAAGTTTACTTCGGTGTCGGCGCTATGCACAAAATTGATGATATTTTAAAAGATTTAAAATCAAAAGGGGCTGATAAAGTAATTGTTATCTCGGGAAGAAACGCCTACAAGGCAACGGGCGCATGGGATATTATTGAAAAAGCTCTTAAAGACAATAATGTGGGTTATGTGAACTATGACAGAGTTACGCCCAACCCCACAACGGACGGAATTGACGAAGCTAAGAAAATCGCTCTGGACTTCGGTGCAAAAGCGGTTATCGCAATTGGCGGCGGCTCGCCTATCGACACGGGTAAAAGTGTTGCCGTATTGATGGATGAAAAATATCAGGACAAAACGGCGGATGAACTGTATGAATATAAATTTGCCCCCGAGAGCGCCGTTCCCGTTGTCGCAATTAACCTGACACACGGTACAGGCACCGAGGCAAACCGTTTTGCGGTGGCAACCGTTGTGAAAAAAGACTTTAAACCCGCTATTGCATATGATTGCATATATCCTTCATATTCAATTGACGACCCTGCGGTTTGTGTGAAACTCAGCCCCAAACAAACAATGTATACTTCAATTGACGCGGTTAATCACGTTATAGAAGCCGCAACATCAAAAGTTGCTTCGCCCTACAGCATTTCGATTGCAAAAGAAACAATAAGACTTGTGGCAAAGTATCTTCCGCTTGCGCTTAAAAACCCCGATGACCTTGAAGCAAGATATTTCCTTATGTATGCTGCATTATTAGGCGGAATATGCTTTGATAACGGGCTTTTACACTACACGCACGCGCTTGAACACCCCTTGAGCGCCGTAAAACACGACCTCTCGCATGGTCTTGGTCTTGCAATTCTTCTGCCTGCCGTTATTGAAACAATCTATCCCGACAAAGCCGCAACGCTTGCCGATATTTTAGAACCCATTGCACCTGATTTAAAAGGCGAACCTCAGGAAGCGCAATCTGCGGCAATTGCTGTTGAAAAATGGCTGTTTGAAACAGGTGTTAAAGAAAAACTTGAAGATATGGGATACACTGAATCGGATGTGGAAAAGCTTACCAATCTTGCCTTTACGACTCCTTCGCTGGACGGTCTTTTAGCCATTGCCCCTAACGAAGCTACAAAAGAAAGAGTGGAGGCTATTTACAGAAAATCAATGAAACCCATGTCATAGGTTTTCTTCTGACGTGTATTAAAAAAGAGGGACATTTTGGCCCCTCTTTTGTTTTTTTAAATTATTTTTTAAGGAGTTGTACTCTGTTTTTTAGGTGTAATTTTAACGCCTAATTTGCCCACCGGGAACTGGTATCTGTCTTTGCCTGCTTTGTTGGGCTTTTTGGCGCCGTTAACATCAAGCGACACTGCTATGCAGGTGTTTTTAATGTCATATGCTTCATCTTCAAATGTCACCAGAGTCTTTGTGGTCATTGCACAAGTGCTGTCGTATTTAAAGCCTACCAGTGTGCCGTCGGCAAGTATTGCAAGTGATTTGCCGCTAAAGTCAACTCCCGTGCCGGAGTTTTTATCATCAGGGTCTGCGGCATATACAGGTGTCATAAAATCAAGATAAGAAGTTGTTTCCGTAGCGCTTGCACCGTCAAGGCATTCATCCTGCGAGCCTGAAGAGCAAACTATTGTATATTGCAGATATTTTCCGTATAAATCTCTGATACAATCATCGTTAGCACAGCCGACATCGTTCATTTTGTGAGAAGTTGTTTCAAGCATGACGATTTGCTTTGTGGCGTCATTTATGGCTGTAATGGTTTTTTTCACTACGGCATCAGCCTGTTTTCTGTCTAAATCAACATTTGTGACAAGTGCGGGAATGGTAATTGCCGCAACAACGCCTATAATACTCAATGTAATAAGTACTTCGGCAAGTGTGAAACCCCTGTTTAATTTCATATTATCCACCTTTATAATCTGACAAAAATATTATATGGGCGGATGGAAAATATTGCAATTAAATTAATGCTTTTTGATGAGTTTTAAAAATTCGCTTCCCGCAACTGCAGATGAAATAATCCCTACACCGAGCCACAGGTAGTTAATAAAGTTTATGGGGCCTTTTTTCTTTTTAATCCCCGCATTTTTAAGCTCCGCAGGCGCTTTTGCATTTGCAATTTCAAGCGTGTCTTTAGATATCCCCCCTGTTTTTGGCGGGGTGGGTACCACGCCTACTTTGGGAGGGGTAAAAGTCATCTGTGTCATTTGCGGATTTGAATTATTAACAGGTGCTGTCATATTTTAAATAAAACAAAAAAATCTTATAAATTGCTATTTTGTTTTTGGTTATGCTTGTTTTCAAGATATCCTGCAATGGGGCTTGATATTAAGGGCACTATTATTCTTTTTGCAAAAAGCGTGGCTCCTACAAGAGTTGAAACCGTTGCAAAACCTGCGCTTGCCTGTTTGAATTTTTTGCTGTTTTTATCCAAAGTCGAAAACAGACGGGAACAGATTGCACCCTGAATTTTTTTGTTTGCAAGCGCAAGACCTGTTGACATCTGTACTATTGCCGTTACGATACCTGTTGAAGCGTCCATTTTGGCAACGAATGACTTTTTATCTTCAGGAATTTCATCATTTTTAAGAGTATTGTGAACGCGCAGTGCATAGGCGAAAACATCTTTGGAAATGCTTGTTACAAGAAGTGTCTTTGTTAAGAATTGCGGATTTTCAATGCATTTGTCTATGTGTTTTTTGACAAAAGGCGAATTTGCAAATTTTCTGAGGCCTGATTCTACCGGTTTAATCATCTAAGCCTCCTTTTGCCGTTTGCGCCCTGAAATGCTGCAGGGTGATTCTTTTCCTTGAGGAAGGCTGTTTGTTGGGTTTAATCAGATTCATAATTTTCGGGAAAAAATAATCCTCGGCTTTGCATAAAAGCGGAGTCAGTGCGATAGCCGCCACAAAGCAGACGCGGTTTTGCAGATGGTAAAGTCTTTTGTGCACCGTGTCATAGTCTTTAAGGGATTTTTTCAGTGATTCTTTAGTGCCGGCGCTTGTTTGTTCTATTATGTCGTAAAAATCATCCCTTAAATTTTTCCCCAAGCCTTTTTTGTTGAGTTTTTCAAGCAGCCCGTCTGATACGGTTTTGAAATTTTCATCTTCCCGTGCCGCATTTTTTACACTTAAAATAAACTTGTCCCTGTAGAGATTTTCATTATATGAAATGCCGCTTCCTGCTTTATCAAGAGCACCTTTGTTTGCAAGTTTTCCTACGAAATTTGACCCCGCAATAAGGATAGGTGCCTCCATCATAAGCTGAAAAACTGCGGCAACAGGATTTTTTAGCGCCGAGTATTCCTTTTTTTCTTTATCTTCTTTAGAAACAATCATAATGGTTGCAGGTACAAGAATTGCTTTCCCGAGAAAATCAAGTGCAATATTTGTGCCTTCGCCTACATTGTCAATTTTTGCAAAAGAGTCCGCGGCAGCGTTTTTGATGTTTTTTACCGTGCTGCCAAGGCTTTTAAAATGGGTGCTGTCTATGCTGTTTATTTTCATGGGATGGTTTTGGCTTTTTGTTTTTACAAACCCTGTCAAGATTTTTATTTTCCCACAAAAGTTTTTTTGTACGCAATTTTTTGTTAAGAAAAGTTTTTATATAGTTATGAGGAAATTATTAAGATTAATTTTAAATCAAATTCTCTGTGCCCAGGAGAAAGCTGCGCCAAAACTGCCGGATAAGAATTTATATTCTTATTCAAACGGCTCTTCAAGCGCGCACATAACTTCATTTGCGACTTTGTCCTTTGACTCTAAGACAAAAGAAAAAATGCAAAAACTTAAATGTGCGGTTAAAAAAATAGTCAAAAAGAATATTAAAACTCCCGAAAAACTTCTTGAATATGTGGAAAAATCGGGGACAAAAGTTATAAAAATACCTTATGCGGATAAAATTCTTTCTTATGTTAAGGAGGAAGAAGGTTTTATCACGCCAAAAAGCGGACTTGAGGCATTTTATTTAAACCTTGTGCTTAATAAGCGTATTTCTTTTAAAACGCCCGAGATGTTTGTGCTTCGCGACCTGCCGCTTAATATTTATGTCATGTCGCACCAGTTTCATAAATGGTATTCATACAAAATGAAACTCCCCGGCTATGATGAAGCAACCCAGGAAAACTTTAAAAGAGTTTTTGAATTTGCAAATGCGCACAAGGCGCAGGAGCTAAGCTACGGCGAGATTATGTCTTTAAAAGAAGCGATAAGACGCGACCTTGACGCTATTGACTTTGTTCTTGAACTTTCAAAAGAACAGGAAGGCTCCGCAAAAACGCTTGAAAAGATTAAAAAAGGCGAAAGTGCTACTGTTTAGCAAGTTTGCGTACTTTTTGCGCGAGGGCTCTCACTTCTTTTTCAATCCCCTCTTTTGTGATTTTGCTGTCTAAAAGTATTGTTTCGGCGGCTTTATTTATCGCGTCATTGATTTCTTTTTTGTTTTTGGAGCCAAAGTCTTTATTGCCCGAGTTTTCAAGCTGTTTTATACTCTCGCACCTTGCTTTTGCAAGTAAATCCGTATCGCATTGTTTAAAATATTCATCATCAAGTGCTTCTTTATTCACGGGGATAACATTTGTAAGCTTTGCAAGTTCAACCTGCGCTTTAGTACCCGTCAAAAGTTTTGCAAACTCGTGCGCTTCCTTTTTGTGGCGGGCATATTTGGGGATTATAAGATTCATAAGCGCAACGTCGTATCTGCCTTCTTTTGATTTTAACTGCGCGCTTATGTCGGATTTTTTGTAGATTTCAGGCGCATTTTCTTTTACCATGTTAATAAAATTAGACCCCAGGACTACAAAAAGTGCGTTGTTTGACATATATTTCTCTGCCGCTTCGCGGTGGCTGATAGTTAGTGTATCCTTTGATACAAAGCCTTTTTTGTACATGTTGTTAAACATTTCATAAACAAAAACCGCCATTTGTATCTGTTCTTCATTTTCAAAAGTGTTTACGCCGTATTTGTTTAAAATCTTTGCAAGAGAGTCGTTTTCATTAAGATTTATCGCAAAAGGATAGATTTTTGAGCACTCTTTAAGTTTATCCGAGATATTGTAAAGCTCTTCATAAGTCTGCGGAACTTCGCTAAAGCCGCATGTGCTAAATGTTTCCCTGTTAAAAAGAGTGACCGAACTTGTTGCATAAAAGGGAAGCGCAAAAATTTTGCCGTCGTATTTGAGCATTTCAACTGCGTTTTTACTGAATTTTTCCGCTTCATTTGCACCGAAATAATCAAGGGCGCCCCTCTGAGCCAGAATTACCGAGAAATCCGGGTTTAAATTAATTAAATCCGGAGGATTCCCGCCCAGAATCGCGGCAAGGGTTCTTTTTTGAGCCTCTGCGATGGGTATATCCACCCAGATAACTTTCATATCCGGATTTTGTTTTTCAAAATCTTTTATGCTGTTTTCGATAACCTCTTGCGCAACAGGCTTGAGCTGGATAGTCCAGAGGGTGAACTCATCTTTTTTATTTTTATTTTTTATAAACAGCAGCGCTGCAGCCGCTGCAAGGGCTATTACAAGCGCCGTTAAAAAAAACTTTTTAAGCATGGTAGAATTATACTATGAATTTATTTGACGCGCTAGAAGATAATAACAAACAAATGCCGCTTGCGCAGATACTGCGCCCCAAAAGTCTTGATGAGTACCTCGGGCAGACAAATGTTATAAGCGAAAATTCGCCCGTGTATAACTTATTAAAGGCAAAAAGGCTGTTTTCTTTTATTCTCTGGGGGCCTCCGGGCTGCGGGAAAACCACTCTTGCGCGTTTAATTGCAAATTATCATAATGCAAATTTTATTGAACTCTCTGCCGTAACTTCGGGCGTAAAGGATGTTAAGGACGCGGTTTTAAGTGCAAAGGAAAATCTGCGCTCGGGCGTGAGAACAATTGTTTTTATAGATGAAATCCACAGATATTCAAAAACCCAGCAGGACGCGCTTTTGCCGCATATTGAAAACGGAACTTTTCACCTTATGGGCTCAACCACGGAAAACCCTTCTTTTCAGGTTATTCCCGCACTTTTATCACGCGCGCAGGTGATTATTTTAAACCCTGTGGATGATGAGAGTATTAAAAAGATTATAAACAAGGGTTATGATTACCTTTTCAAAAATTATCCCGCGCAGAATGTGAAAGTTAAAGATGAAGCGCTTGAAACAATTGTTAAACTTGCGCGCGGGGACGCGAGATTTGCGCTTAACACGGTTGAAAACTCATATTTTGCCGCAAACGGCGAAGTGACAAAAGAGCTGATTGAAAATCTTCTGCAAAAAAGGACGGCAAAATACGGTATAGATGAGCACTATGACCTTGCAAGCGCCTATCAAAAATCGCTTCGCGGCTCAGATGCCGACGCTGCAATATATTACCTTGCAAAAATGCTTGTGTCGGGTGAAGACCCCAGATTCATTGCCCGCAGACTTCTTGTGGTTGCCTCAGAAGATGTCGGAAATGCTGATTTTCGCGCACTTCTTGTGGCGGAAGCAGCACTGAGGGCGACAGAACACCTCGGTATGCCCGAAGGGCGCATAGCACTTGCCCAGGCAACGGAGTTTGTGGCGCGCGCTAAAAAGTCCAACCGTGCGATTTGCGCCGTAGACGCGGCTATATCCGACATTAAAAACGGGCTTGATTTTAAACCCCCGCTTCATTTAAGGGACGCTCATTATAAAGACGCTTCAAAATACGGATTTGGCGAAGGATACATCTACACCCATAATGCTCCCGATGTTTATCAGCGCTTTATGCCTGATGAGCTGGGCGATAAAAAGTATTTTACTTAGAGATAAAATGTTGTATAATTATCTAAACGCCGGGTTGGCAGGTGTATTAAGTTTTGTAAAAATTTTTAAATAAACTCGGCTAAACGCGCAAAAAAAAATCTTCACAGACTTTCCATGGGTGCAAGGTTAGGAGCATAAAAATATGCAGGTACAAAACATAACAGGTGTAAATTTTTCATCGGGCAGGCTTACCCCCGAAGCGCTTGAAGCCCGTGCGCAGGCACTTGAAGACGGTGATTTTGATATTGAAAAACAAATTAACCCCGAACTTATTGCCGATGTACTTGACGGAAAGCTTAAAAAGACCGAAACAGGCAGAAAAGCGGTAAATACTATTGCTTCGGTTGCAGGTTTTACTGCGGCGGTTCTCTCTTTCAGACGTGTTGCTCCGAAAGTAAGACACGGTATTGCCGCAGCTACGGGTAAAATTGCAGGTAAAATCAGCGGCGTGGGTTCAAGAATTAAAAATGACACAATGAGCGAACTCGGCCAGGATATGGTTGAAAATGCCGGAAAACTTGCTTCTAAGGGCGACGGTTCACTTCTCCAGAGGGGCATTAACAGGGTTTTCGGTAAAAAATCCGAATCTGTTACCAAAGGTCTTAAGGCGGTTGGCATTGAAACGGGAGGCGATGCCGCAGATACGGCTATTGCCGTGGGCGCTGCCGCTCTTGCAGGCCGCGAAGTTGGCGATATAGCCGATGGAGAACAAAAAGAAGCAACCCTCAAGGGTACACTTAAAGACATTGCAAAAGTAGCAGGCGAGCTGGGTGTAGCGGATTTACTGCCGGGTGCATAGAAAACGTAATTGAAAGGAAAGTATAATGAATATTAATTCAATTAATGCAGGTTCATCTTTAAACAGACCGCAGGTTCCCCGCTCTGTTTCATTTGGCGGCGCTGAAGTTCCTTTGACAGAGGCTGCCGAACAAACGGCGCAAACCGCTAAAAAAGGAATGGGAAAAACTTTCAAAGCAATAGGTGAGCACATAGCAAATTTCTTTACAAAGACAGTGCCTGATTTCTTTACAAAGACAGTGCCGCAGTTCTTTATGGAGACCGTCCCTAATTTCTTCCGCGGAATTGCCGCTCACTTTAAAAAAGCACCGGAAGAAGCGCCCGAGCAGGTTGAAAAAGCCGTGGATACAGCCCGGAATGCAGTTAAAGACAAAAAACTCGGCGAGAGAATTTCACAAGCGTCCAAGGCGTTGAAAGAAAGCGCTTCAAAGAAACTGCACAGCGCAGGCGAGGCAATTTCTAAATTTGCAGCGGAACATAAAGGCGCAAAAGGTGTTAAACTTGCCGCAACCGTTCTTACCGCAGTTGTTGCAGGCGGATTTGCAATAAAAGAAATATACGATATAGCAACCAAATCAAACCCCGAAAGATAGATATTTGTTCATAGCAAATAAATCAACTAAAAAGCCCATTACCCGTGGGCTTTTTAGTTAGTATAATAAGAGATGTTACGGTTTATTTAGAGTAATTCAAGAGTAGATTTATGACCAAAAAGTTAAATATAGCTTTTATTTGGCACTTTCATCAGCCTTCCTATCAGGAAAATTCCAACGGCGATTTTCTTATGCCCTGGGTGCGCCTGCATGCTACAAAAGACTATCTTGATATGTTGATAAGGCTTGAGGATTTTAAAAACATAAAGCTGAATTTTGACCTTTCCCCTGTTTTAATAGACTCTATTGAAAAATATATTAACGGCGCTAAAGACATACATCTAAAACTTCTTTTATGTGATACAAAAGACCTTGACCGTGACGATAAACTTTTTATTCTGGAAAACTTTTTTGACGTCAACTACTCAAATATGCTGCTTGCGCGCCCTTATTATGCCCAGCTTAATGACAGAAGAGTGCATTGCAGTTCAAAAACTTCCCTGATTGACAGTTTCAGCGAACAGGACTATGCCGATATTATGGCGAATTTTACTCTTTGCTGGATAGATAAAAGATTCAGATACCGCTACGAAGGGCTTGATTATCTTCTTGACAAAGAAAAAGATTTTACTTTTGAAGACAGGCAGAAGATTTATGAAATTCAATTGCAGATAATTAAAGACATTCTCCCGACTTATAAAAAATATCAGGATGAAGGAAGAATTGAAATATCCACAAATCCTTATTATCACCCGATTTTACCCCTGTTAATAAATTTGCGTGAAGACGACTACCCTTATTGCGAAAATCTTCCCGATGCGCTTGAAGGCGGGGTAAAGGACGCTAAAGAGCAGGTAGGCAGGGCGCTTGATAAATTCGAAGAAATTTTCGGCAAACGCCCGAGGGGCATGTGGCTTTCAGAGCAATGCGTAAGTAAAAAAACGCTGAATTTGCTTTCGTACTTTAATGTTGACTGGACTGTGCTTGATGAGGGAATTTTATCAAACAGTATAGGCCGCGAGTTTTCGCGCGATTTTGAAGGCAATCTTGAAGACCCCTTTGCGCTGTGCGTGAATTATGCGTTTAAAAAAGATAAAAACAAGACAAATCTTATTTTTGCGGATTCGTTTTTTGCAAATCTTGTGGGATTCGGCTATGGCAGCTATGACGGAGAGGTTGCCGCAAATGACCTTTATGAAAAAATCAAAACCATACAAAACAAGCTTCAAAACTCCCCCAGGGAGCACCATCTTTTAACCATTGCAATGGATGGTGAAAACTGCTGGGAAAGCTATCAAAATGACGGCGAAGAGTTCTTAAATACTCTCTATAGCCTGATTGAACAGGATGATACGCTCAAAACCACTCTTATGGGCGAGTTTATTGATAAATCAGAGCCGGAAGAACTGAATAAAATTGCCTCGGGCTCCTGGATTAACAGAAATTTTGAACTCTGGGTGGGCGAACCCACAAAAAATGTCGCCTGGAGATATTTGAATCAAACGAAGCAAGATTTTGAAAAAATGTCAAAAGAACTTTTGTCCAAGGCAAAAACCAATATAGACAAAGCCAAGGCAAATAAAGCGATACATGAGGCAAAAGAGGAGATATTTATAGCGGAAGGGTCAGACTGGTTCTGGTGGTACGGCGAGCCTAACGAATCAGGCAGTGATATAATTTTTGATTACCTGTTCAGGGAGCGCTTAAGAAATGTGTACCGCATATTTTATGCGCAGATTCCCGATTATCTTAATATTCCGCTTATTTCTATGGTAGGCAAGCCCATAAGACAGGCAATAGGTCATATAAGTCCTGTAATAGACGGCAAGCAGGATGAAATGTTTGATGAATGGGAAAATGCAGGTTATATTTTCCTGCCGGATTCCCCGACTTTTTCAAAAATTAAAGCTATAAAAGGCATTTACTACGGCTGCGACAGCGAAAATCTTTTCTTTAAGTTTGAAGTAAACCGCCAGAGCGTTTCAAAAAGCAATCATTTTCTTATGAATCAAATTCATATATACATAAGAAGTGCTTTTCAAAATTCACTCTCTCCGGTCAGAGTTGTTTCAAGAACAAATAATATTTACCCTACCCTGAAAAACAGCTTTTCGCATGAAGTTATGTTTTCTTTCAATAAAAATGACCTTTTCCCGCCTGTACTCAACACCTCTATGCCGGGCGGACTCTGGAAAATGGTTCTTATGAAGCATGATGAGTATGCGTATAAAGATGTGATAGAACTCAAGATTTCATATAAAGATTTAGGGCTTGAAGAAAACACCCCCGTAGAGTTTTGTGTAGTGAGCGCCACAAATGAAGTCATAAATGAAGTTTATCCGCAGGATGTACTTTTAACTCTCAACAATGAGGCTTAAGAGCAGATTTTCTGCCTGTGCCGTATCGTTTATTTTAAGTGCGCCTCTAAGACTTTTTTTCTTTATGACAGTTTTTATGCACTGCGGGTTTTTGCATACATACGCGCTTCTGCCCAGAATATTTGAGGCGGGGTTAAGGTAAACTTTTCCGCTTTTGTGTTCACGCGTAAATTTATGCATTTCCTGCGCGTCGAAGAGTCCTTTGCAGCCCTGGCATTTTCTTTGTT
>DSTMC04003__coassemble_1546_pt1 | contig 15653 bp, 16 predicted proteins | sample DSTMC04003__metabat2_low_PE_018 | metagenome-assembled genome bin DSTMC04003
TTTGAGGCGCGCTCCAGGTAGGTAACATTAATCTATACAACCATGCGCCTCTTTTTTTATTATGATATCCGGGCAGAATCGGCTTCTATATGGCGGGCTTGAAAAATCCTGATTTTCAGGTATAATATACACTGTCACTTTAGGGAGAAAAAATGGATATAGACCAGAGTTTGATATTTAATTTGCTAGTAGTGGCATTTTTATTGTTTTCAAACGGATTTTTTGTAGCAAGCGAGTTTGCATTTGTAAGTATCAGAAAAACGCGTGTTTCCCAGCTTTCAAACGAAGGCAACCTTGACGCCAAGATTGCTCTGGGGGGCATTGAACACCTTGATAAAACCATTGCTGCGGTGCAATTGGGTATTACAATTTCAAGTATAGGCCTCGGCTGGGTGGGCGAATCCACGCTTGTGAGGCTTATTGAGCCGGTGTTTCACTTTTTACCCGAGGCATGGCGCGGTTTTGCGACTCATTCGCTTGCCGTAACGCTTGCTTTTTCGCTAATTACTTTTATGCATGTTGTAATAGGCGAACTTATGCCAAAGTCGATTGCACTGCAGTTTCCCGAACGCACGACGCTTTTTGTGGCGCGTCCGATGTATGCTATTACAAAAATTTTCACCCCGTTCATTTTCCTTTTAAACGGGCTAGGCAACTGGCTTTTATCACTTATTAAAATTCCGCCCGCACACAGCGCGCATATTGTGCATTCGGTTGAAGAACTTGATATGATTATCAATGAATCTCATAAAGAGGGTGTTTTAAACGATACCGAAAAAGAGATTCTGCAAAATGTTTTTAAATTTTCGGACACCCTTGCAAAGCAGGTTATGGTGCCGCGTCCCGATGTTGTGAGCGTGCCTATTGATATAACAACGGAAGATTTAAATAAACTCATAATAGAAAACCAGTACACCCGCTATCCCGTCTACAGCGATGATTTAGACCATGTCCTGGGGATTTTGCATGTAAAAGATGTTTACCCGCTTATGGTTGAGGGCAGAGAGGTTAACCTTAAAGAAATCATCCGCGAGCCGATTTTAGTACCCGAAACGATGACCATGGACAATATGGTTCTTGAATTTAAAGAGAAAAAATCTCAAATGGCAATAGTAATCGATGAGTTTGGCGGAGTGTCGGGGCTTATCACCCTTGAAGATGTCCTTGAAGAAATCTTCGGTGAGGTGCAGGATGAGTTTGATGAAGAGGAAGCTGACATCAGGCAGATTTATGAAAATGAATATGTTGCAAATGCGATGATGCGATTAGATGAGTTCAGCGAATACTTTGATATTAAATTTGACGATGAAGATGTCGACACTATAGGCGGTCTTGTGGTCAAATATTTAGGGCATATTGCAAAAGAAAACGATATCACAACCATAGGTGATTTTACTTTTAAAGTGCTTGAAACCGACGGTGCAAGAATCGTAAAACTTAAAATTAAAAGACAGGCGCCGATAAGCGCTTCAAGTGAGAATGAATAGAGGTTGAAATGGGAATTGAAGGATTTTTTTCAATAATAATTTTCTTTATGATTTTCGGACTTTTTATGGGCGGTTTTGTGGCGCTTGCCGTATATTTTCTGCCGATTATTATTGCGGCTGCAAGAAAACATAACCAGATTTTGCCCATAACGCTTATCACTATATTTCTGGGCTGGACTTTTGCAGGCTGGCTTGCGGCGGTCATATGGTCTTTAAGCTCTGACGTACAAGACGCTAAAGACGAATAAAACTAGTTAAGACGCGCCTTTACGGTTGAAATTTTATAATAAGCTTCATCAATCCTTTCAGGGCTTATTTTCCCGTCTTTAACCGCGTTGAATACGGTGTTGTTAAATTTCCGTGCAAGGTCTTTGCCGCCGTATTCAAGGTTATTTCCGAAAACAAGAATGTCGCAGCCTGCGTTAATTGCGTTTATTACGGCTTGTTCAAATGTGTAATTATCAGTAATTGCCTTCATTTGCATATCATCGGTTATTATAAGCCCCGAAAAGCCCAGCTTGCCTTTTAAAATGCCGTTTATGGTTTTGTATGAAAGGGTCGCGGGGTATTTATCATCATTTTTTTTGTTAAATACATGTGATACCATGATATTTTGCGCCGCACCGCTTGAAATAAGAGCCTGATAGGGTTCAAGTTCTTTGCTGCTGAATGTATTTGTAGCGTCGACAAACCCCAGATGAGAGTCGCCCGAAGCCGAACCGTGCCCGGGGAAATGCTTGAGCGCGGTTAAAATCCCGTACTGGTTGTGCGCCAGAATGTAGGCATTAGCGTGCTTTATAATCTTTTGCGGGTCGTCCGAGAAGGAGCGTTCCGCTTTAAAAATAACATCTGAATTGGGGTTTAGTGCAAGGTCGACACAGGGGGCGAAGTTTAAATTTATGCCTAAATCTTTAAGGGTCATGGCAATCTTTTTTGCTTCCAGATAAGTTGTCATCTCGTCATTTTTGTCACCGAGTTCTTTATGTGAAAGCGTTTGTGCCCTAAATCCGCGCTCCTGCGGCAGGCGGGAGATTTTGCCGCCTTCTTCATCAATTGATATAAAAAGTTTAGATTTTGAAGCCGCTTTTATATCTGAAATGAGTTTTTTAAGTTGTTTGGGGTTTTTAACATTTTTTATGCTTTTAGAGTCTTTGGGCGAATTTGAAAAGAGTATTACGCCCGATATTCTTTCGTTTGCTAAATCATCATAAAGCGCGCTGTTTTTTTCAAGTTTTGTGCCGTCAAAGCCTATTATAATCATCTGGCTTATTTTGTTTCTTAAATTAGTGTTATTGTAGTCAACAGCAGCATATGCACCAAGACAAAGTGCAAAAAAAGCAATTAAAGCCGTGATTTTTCTCATATTTTCCCCTTAAAAAACGTAAAAATTTGTCCTTAAATTCAGCGACTGCGACTGCATGTTATTATCCAGAATAGTCGCTCCGGCACCCATCCAGATACTGCTGTTTTTAATGTATTTGGGCTTGTAGTCGATACCTACTGTAGGTTCATATTTGTTCATTTTCTGCCCGCTTATTTTATTTTTAAATGAAATGGAAGCTCTCTCGCCCAGACGTATGCTCGGGGTGATAAAAGCGCCCCTTGAAGCGGAGTTTATGTTTGTGGTGTCATAAGTGGTTTCAAGCCCGCCTGTGAGGCTTAAATATTTTCCTCTTACCGTGGCGCCCAGTTCCTGGCGCAGGTTTTTATTTAGGGTGTTTGAATCATTGTACTGTGTGGATTTTGATGTAATCCCGAATCTGTCGCCTCCGAGTTTCATATCCTCGGATGAGGGCATATCAAGGCTTTTAGAATATGTGGAAACTTTTTTTATTTGATTTACGCGGTATTTAGGGTTAAAATCGGTATTTAAAAGTATTTCTTCGTCATGAGCCTCATCTTCAAGTTCAATGTAGTCGCTCAAGAAAGGCTTTTCCTCTTCCTGTGTAATTTCAACCGAACCTTCAAGCGCATCATCCGCGTCATCCACTGCAAAGACAAACTGCTGCACTTCTCCCCCTTCCTCTGTTTGTTCGGCATATACGGGAGAAAAACCAAAACACATTATAAAAAATATGAACAAAATTTTTTTTATATTCATATCTTATATATTACCCTTTCAGGCTATTTTTTCAAGTTTTTGGAACAAAAGGAGCACTAAAACATCTATTGCAAAAGAAACGGCGCGGCGCAACGCAAAAAGAACGCACCCGATAAATTAAGCGCGTTCTTTTAAGGTCGTTAATGATGAATGACTAGCGTCCGAATGAGTTAATATGATGTTTTGACAGGTGTTTAAAGTAGGAGTTTGCAAATTCTTCACTGCCTGCGTATTCAACAATGCTCGGTACTACTACCAGAAATAAATATACAACTCCCGCAAAAAATACCAGTCCAAGTGCTTCAAACATTATAAGCCTCGCTTTCTAAACAACCTGTTCCTTGTAATTTGTTAATCGACACAAAAGGAGAGATTCTTTATAAATTAAACAGATATTGTAATAAAAGTTAATAATGAGGATTTTAAAATAGTCGGAGGATTTTATGTCGGATATAACTGTTATAAAAAGACTGCTTGCACCTATGCATTGTTCCCGCTGCAGGGGGGAGTTTGACGGAGATTCAATCAAAATTATGCGGGATGATAAAGGCTTGCTTGTTTTTCAGGTAAAGTGCGAAAACTGCAAAAAATGTTTCGGCATGGCTTTTTTGGGTCTTGATTTAAAAGAACTTGAAAAATCCCTTACCTTAAATGAGTCCGAAAACCTCTCCGATGAACCGATAAGCTATGATGACGTACTCAACGCACACCATTTCTTTCAAAATCTTGATGAAAACTGGATGAAATATATTAAGTAAAAATGTTTTGCCGAAAATTGGTTTTTGTGTGTTTACAATATATAAACATAATTACTTACTTGCAAAACCATCAACTATTGCAATTAAAATATTTTCAATATTTCTGCTGACTTCTTTTATTCCAGGTTTTATATCTGTAATTTGATTTTGCGTATCTGTGCTAAGCTTTTTCCACAATAGTTTATCATTAGAGATGAAATTGACACTATCATTTAAAAGAGCAAAATTTAAATATGCCGTGGTTAATTTAATAATGGCATCTCTTGATGCCGTATATAATGCAACATTAATATTATTTTGAAGGAAATATTTTTCAAAATATTTCCTTCTTTGTTCGTTTATTATTTTTTTAAATTCTTCTTCGTTAAACATAATATATTCCTTCTTTTTGCATGCTTAAATTTTCTTTAACTGTAGGCATTTTAACCTATTTTATCGTACATGTAGTACCAGCATAATATTATATTAACATTAAAATTAATGTATGACAAACAGTGTCCTTAAATTATTGCAGCGAAATATTAAAAAATATCGTATTGAAAAAGGACTTACACAGGTGGAGCTTGCTGTGGAAAGCGATTTAAGCGTTGATTTTATATCGGGGATTGAGCGCGGTGTCAGACTTCCCTCTATGGAGGCATTTGTAAAAATAGCAAAAGCGCTGGGTGTCGAGCCGTGTAAATTTTTTATGAAATAGTATGATTTATAAAAACTGCCGGTTTGATAAGGCCGGCAGTTTTGTTTAATGTATTATTTTACCTGTGCTTACGCGTTGTGGTTTAAACATTCCATTTCATCTATGGAGGCAAATACACTGGAGGCGCCGCAGTCTACGAACTGCACCTGTCCCGTTACACCTGATGAAAGGTCGGAAGCCAGATAAAGACCTGCTTTGCCGACATCCTCAAGAGAAGGCGTACGGTTAAGAGGAGCTTTCAGGGCATTGAACTTAAGCATTTTATCAAACCCGCCTATGCCTTTTGCGGCAAGGGTTTTAACAGGGCCTGCGGACAGGCAGTTGCAGCGGATGTTAAATTTGCCCAAATCCATTGCAATAAAGCGCATTGAAGATTCAAGAGCCGCTTTTGCAACACCCATAATGTTGTAGTTTGCAACGGCATGGGTCGAGCCTAAGTATGTAAGGGCTAAAATCGAGCCGCCGCCTGTTTTTTCCATTTGCGGTTTTGCGTATTTTGTAAGCGTTAAAAGGGAATACGCGCTTACATGCATTGCTAAATCCCAGCCTTCGCGGCTTGTGGTGTAAAAATCGCCTAAAAGGTCTTCCCTGTTTGCAAAAGCAACGGCATGGATAACAAAATCCAGTCTGTCGTAGACTTTTTCATATTCTTTAAAAACTTTTTCAACATCTTCTTCTTTTGTAACATCGCATTCAAGACAGATTTTAGCGTTCATTTCTTCCGCTATCGGTCTTACGCGTTTTTCCATGGCTTCATTAGCGTATGTAAAAGCAATTTCGCCGCCTGCAGCGTGAATTTGTTCCGCTATGGCATTTGCAATCCCGTGTTTGTTTGAAACACCGAAAATAATGCCCTTTTTGCCGTCCATAATACCCATAAGAATCTCCTTATCTAAGTCCTTACAGATATATTACTATAAAAATATCTAGCGTAAATATTTATTTTCTTTGATGCCGGTTTTTTCCTGAGTTTGCAAAGCCGCAGGAGTATTTTGCACTTCAATATCGGCATAGTAAAGCGGGTCTTGAAGCTCTTCCATTGCTTTCATAACACCTAATCTGCCCGCTTCTTTTTGTATTTTTGCAAGATAAGACTCAATTGCAAAAGTGGCAAGCAGACTGAGTCCCGCCCAGCTTGCGCCTGCAATTGCGGGTATGCTTATAAGCCCTTTGGTTAAGAAAATTCCCCTGAGGCCTTCGGGATTTTGAAGCGCCTGCATGACTTTTTGAGGATTTTTTACAAATTCTTCGCCAAGAGAGTCTATTATTTTTTGCAGTTTTTCTTCGGGCAGATTATCAAGAATTTTTTCAAGATTGCCTAAAATTTCAAGCGCCTGTTTTTTGTCGCATTTGCCAAAAAGCACCTTGGTTATTCTGTTTGAATTTAAAAGTTTGCTTAACTCTTCTTCATCCAGGCCTTCTATCATAGGTTTAAGATTTTTACCGAGCAGGTTTTTAAGATTGGAAACTTTTAAGTTTTGTATGTTTTCTTTTATAAATTCTGCAATACCTGCGGCATTGCCATCCATTGTTCCTGTAACTTTTGTGTCGTTTATGACATGTTTTAGGTTTGCATTTACTTTATCAAGATATTTATCCGCTTTTTTACCTTTTAAAAATCCTGTATGATTTGCGAGAAATTTTGAAATTCTGTCCGTTATTATTGTTCCGTTTAATTTACCTCTGGCTATTTGAACTGCCGCGATAACTGCAGGCGAGATAAGCGCTGCAAAGCCTGCCGCCTGAACTGCGGGCTTTGCTATTTCTACGGCAGCTTCGACGGATTCGGAGTATTCCTGCGATTTATCATCCACTTTTTCAAAAGTGTTAAACATCTTGCGCTGCAGGTTTTTTGCCTCGGTAAGCTGTTCATCCGTTACATCAAGCTTAACAAGTTCTTCTTTTAAAGCTCTGTTCTTAACCGCCGTTGTTTTTACGTATTTTTGATATTCAAAATATTCGCCGATTACTTTTGGTAAAAATGTGATATATTCTTTGAATCTCTTACCCAGTGAGGGTTTTTCGCCTTTTATGTTCTGAACCTGTTTAAAGTCTTCTTCATCATAGCCTATGAAGTTTTGAGGATCTTTTTCAAGTTCCCGTTTGGCCAGATAACGTCCTGCACGCGCGGAGGACTTTTGAAGCTTAAGTCCTATAAAGGCGCCTGCAATACCTGTCGCCATACCGCTTATTAGCGCAATGGCTTTATTTCTTGCGCCTTTTGATGATGCGGCATATGTGAATAATTTTTTGGCATATGAAATAAATGTGTCTATAGTTCCTGTTTTGACCTGTTTTGTGTTTTCGCTGTTAAGTATTCTGTTGAGCAGATTGAGAGATTTTTTCATTCCTCCGGGCGCGCCTTTTTTGTGATTTTTAAGTTCTTTATAAGCGTCGAGTACGGATTCTTTATCAAAATTATCGAGATTTTTTGCGAATTTTTGCATGGTTCTGTCTGCAAATTCGTCCATAAAGCCGAGCTTGTTTATAATTGCACCGACTACTCCTCCGACTGCGGCGCCTAAGAAGGGTGTACCCATAATGAGTGTTTCTGCCGCAACTTCCATATTTTCGGAGTAGTCTTCGGCTTTGTTGTTAATAACTCTTGTTATTCTCTGTATTACTTCTTTGTCTTTTTGCGCTTCGGAAAGTTCTTCGGGTGTCAGGGTTCTGTGCACCTTTTTACTTTCGTCTTTATCCTGCTTTTTCCACTCTTTGTATGCTTTATTGTCTTTTATGACCTGAATAAGCGAAGCTTTATTTTGTTTTTTGAAAAGTTTTTGAGAAAAACCTTTGTTTTCCTGTTCTTTTGCCTCAAGATTTTTCTTTGCCTCTTCAATTTGCTCCGGTGTGTATTGAACAAAGTATTTGGGGTCTTCAAGCTGTTCTCTTGACTGCCAGCGGGCAATTCTTGAAGAATTTACCTGCATTTTGGTTGCCCAGAGAGTTGTGCCCACAAACCCGACAACCAGTGCCGCAAGCGGAACCGCGGCGCTTAATGCGATTTTTAAAGGCATGCTTTTGACGCTTTTAAGCGACGCTAAATCGTCAAGTTTTTTTACGGCCTGTTTGTATATGTTTTGCACATCTGCGTCATTGACATTTTTAAGCTTTTCTATTGATTTTTTATTCTGGAAAAATGACGCATCAAAGTATTCGCTGATGTCGGGGATATTTTTTGTTTTAATTGTTTCGGCCCATTTATGAAATTGGTCGGAATTATTTTTTATAAAATCGTAGCGTGTATTTTCATATTCCTCAAGGGCCGGCAGAAGAACAAATTTTGCCATTAATCCCCCGCCGCCGTAAAGGGCAAACATGGGTACAAGCGCCTGGGGCAGCATTGTTGCCGTTTCCGTATTTTCGGCTACATCTTCGGAGTGCGTGTCCATAATATCTACAATATCAATAAGGACTTTGCCCTCTTTTTGCGCTTTTTCAAGCTCTTCCTTTGAAGGAGGATTTTTCTTTGCAAGGGCTTTTCTCTGCTCGTCAATATCAGCCTGACGCTGTTCGTAGGCTTTGAAATTGTCCCTGTTTGAGATAACCTGACCTATAGAGCTAAAAAACCCCATTGCTTTTCCTTTCGGTAATAGTATACGTATATTAATATTAAAAAGTTTTTATTCAAAAAATTGCCTTTTTTGGTTTATAATTGACTTAAAGAATCAGGAAAGAGTTTTAATGAAAATTGTTGCTAATAATCTTGTAAAAATCTACGGCGACCGCTCGGTTGTAAATGACGTATCTTTTGAAGTAAACAAAGGCGAGGTTGTGGGTTTGCTCGGCCCTAACGGTGCAGGGAAAACGACCACTTTTTATATGATTGTAGGTCTTGTAAAGGCAAACAAAGGGCACATTTACCTCAATGTCGACAATAAAGACGGACTGCCAAAAGACGGCTCTTACGCGCAGTCGCTTGAAATAACAAACATGCCCATGAACGAAAGGGCAAAAATCGGTATCGGCTACCTTCCGCAGGAAGCGTCAATATTTAGAAAACTCTCGGTTGAAGATAATTTAAAACTCGTCTTAGAGATGAATGATTCTTTAAACGAAGAGGAAAAAGCCCAAAAACTTGAAGATTTGCTTGAAGAATTCGGTGTTAAAAAACTAAGAACAGCCTCCGCCGTGTCGCTTTCAGGCGGCGAGAGAAGAAGGGTTGAAATTGCGCGCGCGCTTGCCGCAACTCCGCACTTTATCCTGCTGGATGAGCCTTTTACGGGTATTGACCCCATTGCAATCGGCGAGATTAAGGACAATATTTATAAACTTGCCCAGGAAAAGGGTATCGGCGTGCTTATTACCGACCACAACCCTAAAGCTACGCTTTCAATTACAGACAGGGCGTATGTAATTTTTGACGGGAAAATAAAAATCTCGGGAAAATCAAAAGACGTCGCGGTTGACCCCGTTGCAAAAGAATTTTACTTAGGAAAAGATTTCACGCTTTAATGAATAAATTAAGACTTACAATTTTTGATAAATACATTTTTAAACAGGTTCTGGGTGCGACTTTTGTGTGCCTGTTTCTGTTTATCATTGTCTGGATTGCGCCTGAAACGCTTGTAAGAACCATCAAAAGAATACTCATTGAACATATGCCTGTTTTACAGGGGATAAAGCTGCTTTTGTATGAAATACCGAAAGTTCTTGCAAAAGCAATACCTGTCGGCATTTTGCTCGGGTCTTTATTTACTTTTGATACACTGTCCAAAAACTCCGAACTCAGTATCTTCAGAGGCGTCGGGCTTTCTTTTAACCGCATTATGGCGCCTGTTATGATTTTAGGGGTGATTCTTGCATACTGCTGTTATGTGGTAAACGACAAATTTATCCCCTATGCTTCTGCTAAAGTAGGTGAATCGGGCGGTTTTGATGTGCACTTTGTTTATGTTATAAAAGACTCCGATGAGCGTCCCAAACAGGCGCTTATAGTGTCAAATTTCAGTGTTCAAACGATAAGAAATATTATCCTGCTTAATTTTTCACCCAACAGATACGCGGATGCGCAGATGTTCAGCAGCATAATATTTGCCCCCTATGCGCTTAAAAAGCCTGATAAATGGCTTCTTAAAGATTCAAAAGAATATCTTATAAGCAAAAACGGTATTTATACTCAAATAAAGCAGGTCGGAGACTACCCCGTGCTTAATGAAAAACTCTCCGATGAAGTTTTTTCCCTTATGAAAAATGCCACAAGAAAAGACAGGTCTTATACAAACAAAGAGCTCGGGCAGTATGTAAAACTGCTTAAAAAGCAGGAATACACGGACGAACATAACTTTATGCTCACAAAATACTATCAGCGCTTCCTGCACCCCTTAACCTGTGTGATTTTTGCCGCCATAGGCTGCCTTTTAGGCTTCTCGCCCCCGCGCTCGCAAAGGCTTGTGGGCTTTACCATAGCAGTGGGCATGATTTTTGCCTACTATATTACTCTGCCTTTCTTTGACCTTCTTGCGCAAAAAGGCGTCCTGCCGCCCTTTATAGCGGCCGCGTTTCCTATTATAACCTTTATTGCGGCTATATTTATAATTAAAAAAGCGAGGGATTTATAATGCTCAAAAAAATCTTTCTTATATTTACCGTATTTTTTATCTGCACCGCAGCGTATGCTGCAGAGCTCATAAAGGCGGATTACAACAAAAAAGGACAATTTTATATTTATAAAATAGACTTAAAGGAACTCGGTCCCAGAATAAGACCATATATAGTTAAAGACGGACTTAAAACCGCGCGTGAAGTCTTTAAGGAAAATGATTTTGACTTTGTCATAAACGGCGGTTTTTTTGACCCTGTAAGTGCAAAATCCGTATCTTACGTGACAATTAACCAAAAGCTCGAGGGTTCGCCCTTTGAAAGCATGGAAATGATAGAAAACCTTAACAGGGAAGGCAGAATAGACAACGTCCTTAACAGAAGCGAATTCAGGATATACAGGCATGCTACTATAGGGCTTTTAAAGTTCGACATAACAAAGCACTTTGATCCCGTGCCTGAAGGTTATGATATACTCCACTCTTTAGGCGGCGGGCCTATGCTCTGTCCTTCTTTTAACCTTGAAGAAGAAGGCTTTGTAAAATACGATGAAACCCAAAAACCCGTTTTGCAAGCCGCTCATGTTTTAAAAAAGCGCGCCCGCACCATACTGGCGCTTAAAAAAGATTATCTTTATGTCATAATATTTTCAAACTTTGCACCTGTGACAATGAGCGAAGTAAATCAAAAACTTAAAAAATACCGCTTTGAAAAGATAATGGCGCTTGACGGCGGTCCTTCCACCTCGCTTAACTGGGAAGACTTTGAGATTGCTTCGTCAAACAATGACCAGAGAAAAGTAAAATCGTTTTTAATAATTCAAAAATAGAGGTTTAAATGAGCAAAATCGCAAAACTTGAAATCGCAGTTATAATAATTCTCCTCATCTGCATAGGTCTTTATCTCACCCCTTATTTTAAAAAAAGCGCCGATGAGAGAAAAATCGCCGGAATAAACGCGAATGCCGCAATTTTCACTTCAAAATCCCTTGCGGAATTTTCGCGCGACAAAGACCAAAAAGCTTCTATCGTTGCTAAAAAAACTCTGGATGAATTAAATACCGTAAGCAAAAACCCTTACGACAGAAAGCTCCCCGCTTATGTCAGCGGAAATGTTTTTTGCGGCTCGGTTTCAATAGAGTCTGACGATAAACTCCAGACAATAACCGCAACAGGTTACGGCAGGGATAATGTAATCATTGTAAGGACGGTAATAAAACCCCCTTCATTTGTAACGTATAAAAAATACGAGGATAAAAAATGATTGAAAATACAATGAACTTTAAAGTTCAATACGCCGACACGGACGCCTACGGCGTTGTATGGCACGGTTCGTATTTAAGGTGGATGGAAGAGGGCAGAGTAGAGCTTTTAGAGGACTACGGTCTGAAAATCGACAAACTTCAGCATGAAGATGATGTTGTAATGCCCGTAATTGAACTTGATATAAAATACAAATACAGTGCAAAATTGATGGATGAAATAGTTTTAAAAACAAAAATAATCGACCTTACAAAAACGACGGTCACTTTTTTGCAGGAAATTTTTATAAAAGAAACAAACAAACTCTGCACAAGTGCAACCGTGCGTGCAACTGCCCTTAAGGGCGGCAGGGTTATGCGAAGTGTGGATGAATTTTTTAAAGAGAGGGTTTAGACTATGCAGATTTTCTCAGCTATGGATCAATATTTTTCAAGCCTCGGCACAATAGGCCTTGCGCTGAATGCTTTTATAGAGAGTTTTTTCCTTGTTCCGCCGCCTGATTTTCTGCTTATAGCAATGGATTTAGCCAAACCCGAGCGCGCTTTGTACTACGCTCTTGTATGCACTATAGCCTCGGCTCTGGGCGGAGTTGTAGGGTATCTGATAGGCAAGTTCGGCGGCAGACCTGTGTTTATCTGGATTTTAACTTCATTATCCAAAAAGAAAGGCAGTGAAAAAAGAAAACAGCTCAAAAATGCCCTGCAAAAGTTTAACGAAGTCGAAGCGCTTTATTCAAAATGGGGCGTGCATGCGGTTTTCTTTGCGGCGTTTACGCCCATTCCTTATAAAGTTTTTACTATTGCAAGCGGTATTTTAAATATGAACCCCGTATCTTTCACCCTTGCCTCCGTTATAGGCCGCGGTATGCGCTTTTTTATCGTAAGCATAGTACTTATGTTCTTTGGCGAGAGGATAAAAGACCATCTTGAACTCATAATCCTTGCGGCAACTGCTGTTATTGTGGTATTTTTCATTATTCTCTATAAAAAACGCCATAAAATAACACTTAAAAAATAATTATTTTAAAAAAAATTTATGCGGCTCAACCCCGAGCGCATCTGCTATCATAAGCAGGCGCTTTAGTGACGGCGCGCGTTTTCCCCTCTCGATTTCCGACAAATACTCCGATGACAGTGAGCATTTCATGGCAAGCTGTACCTGACTTAAATTCTTTTCATTTCGGTACTTTTTAATATTTTGCCTGATAATTTCAATCGTGCTATTTGCCATAATTCAATTTTAATGGTATTTTATTCATGTTACTCAGGCAAATAGCCTGAATAAATCTGGAGCGAATAAAGATATGAAACATTTAAAAACACCGGCGCAAAAGCGCGCCTTCACCCTTGCCGAACTTTTAACGGCAGTACTTGTAATATCAATTATCATGGTGGCGCTTGCCCCTGTTATCACAAAGCGCATGAAAGACAATGTATCAGTCACAACAGACAACAAAAAAGGTCTTGAAATCTTTGCTAACCCCGGGACATATACTTTTGATGTCCCAATCGGCATAAATACTCTCTTTCTGCAGGGCGCAGGCGGCGGAGGCGGCGGAGGCGGTGCAAGCTACATTGATAAAACCCTTTCATTCACCCAAAACCGCACCTGGACTGTTCCCAAGGGTGTATCGCAAATTACCTTTACCCTCACAGGCTCCGGCGGCGGAGGCGGCGGAGGTTATTATACCTCAAAAACAGATGAATTTGGAGGCTGCGGAGCACACACAAACAGAATCCCCTATATGGCGGATAACGGACAGGATTTGTGTGTCACAAGGTATATTGATAATAATCTTACCGGTTTAAGAAGCGGTGTAATGTTTGTTAAAGCAGGGGAGCAATGCTCGGGTACAGACTGCTGCTATCAAAATGACAGCAGTGTTGTTGCTTATTTTTCAAAATGTGCGCCTAATATTGCAGGTTCCAAAGGCTGCGGCAAGACGTATTGCTCAAGGGGTGCTCAATCTTCAATATGTTTATCTATGTCAAATTATGTCACCTCCCCGCCCTTTGCAAGCGTCATATGGACAGACAGAAAAATCACCGAAGGCAGATTAATAACTTCGACAGAATATAAAAGAATTATGCAAGATGCTAAAGATAGGGGAGTTGAGGGTTATGCCGGCCCCAATGGTATAGATTATTGCTGGGGAGGATACGACCCGTTTGGTGACAGCCATCCATCATTTCCTTTGCCAAGGTGTGACGGTATGACAGATACGTGTCTTGGTTCAGGGAACAATTATTGCTATAACTACGGGATATATTTTTATGACGGCAATGGTGCCCATAACCAAGGTTTTAATAATAACAGTTATGGCGTAGGTGGTGTCATAGGTGTCTATCGCCTCCTCTGCGTGCGCAACCTTGTTACCCGCGAACTTTATCCCGCTGCGGGAGGATACTCGGGTGCTTCAATTGAAAAAACAATAAACGTTCTCCCGAACGATAAACTTGAAATAACGATAGGCGATGGCGGCGATGGCGGCAATGCCAACGGAGGAGCAGGAAAGCAGGGTGAAACAACTCAGATAATCCACAAAAGAGGTTCAACTGTTTTAGGCACATATTATGTTAAAGGAGGATTAGGCGGAGCGGGAGCAAAATCAAACGCTGCAGGCTCAAACTCGGGAAATGCAACACCCGCGGGCACCTGCTATGCTAAATTTAAAAACAAAGCAGAAGATGAAAACTACTCCACAAGCCAGACATGCTCGGTTCAATCTTACGCGGGAAGCGCGGGAACATCCGCAAATGAATACAATCAATGGACTGCAGTTGCCAAAGGCGGCGCAGGCGCGGCATATAAAAACTCCGGCAGCGGCGCTGCGGGCGCTACACTTGATACGGGCGAGAAAAATTCATCGGGCAGCGAAGTAACAGGACAGGGCTTTGACGCCACAACACCGGGCTCAGGCGGCGGAGGAGGATTCTGCGGCAGAGGAAAAACTTCCTGCCAGAAAGGCGGTAAGGGAGGCAAAGGAAAAGTTGAGATAAGCTACAGAGTAATGCTCCCCGGAGGCGGCGGAGGCGCGGGCACACGCGTAGGCGGCACAACAGACGCGGGCGTATCTTATGAAATAAAATACAAAGTGCAGGAAGGTTCAAGGATAGTATTTGAAGTGGGCTCAGGCGGCTCGGGCGGTTCTCAGGGACAAGACGGCGCAAACGGCACACCCACAGTCATCGGAAGCAACGACCTTATATTCTTAGCAGGTCATGGTGGCTACTCCATCACCCAGAGCCAGAAAAACAGCCTCTCAAACTGCATAGGCACAAATGAAGATTCAACGGTCATCGGAAACTGTATAGATAATGCAAACTACAAAGCAAAAGGCGGAGAGGCTTCCCGCATGACAGTTGATTATGAAGAATATACAGGCTCAAATGCACTGGGTCTGATTGTAAACACAGCTAATGTCAGCCATAGTATAGTAAATACAAAATACAAAGGCTATGACGGTAAAAAAGGCTCGCAAAACAGAAGTGTAGTACCTTTCACCTACGGCTTTGACGGCGGTGTCGGCGGAGCGCCTTTCGGCATAAGACCTAATAATATAATAGGCGCAATCACCTGTGGCGGAGGACTCTCGGGCAATAACGGACTTCAAACCGACCCCGAACAATACATCTGCACATCAGGCTCTCCAAATGCCAATAACGCCAAGCCCCACGACAGCGCCAACAATGAATTCGGCGGAAGCGGCGGTGGAGGCGGCGGCGTAATAGACACATCCTTCGACCTAGGCTCAGGCGGCTCAGGCTCTAACGGATACCTGAGGATAAGGTGGGATGCAAGTGAACA
>DSTMC04003__coassemble_1615_pt1 | contig 14916 bp, 10 predicted proteins | sample DSTMC04003__metabat2_low_PE_018 | metagenome-assembled genome bin DSTMC04003
TCTTCTCATTTCTTTTGTAACTTCATCTTTGCTTACTTCAAAGATTTTTGATGCCGTGATAAGGTGTATATCCTCATTGTTTTTAAATGCGTCAATAAGGACTTCGTCACCCGAAAAATGTGCAAGCAGACGAAGTTCGATTTGAGAGTAGTCTGCCGAAAAAATTACCGAGTTTTCTCTGTCCTGCGGTACAAAAGCCGCTCTTATGCGGTTGGAGAATTCCGTCCTTACGGGAATGTTTTGAAGATTGGGGTCAGAGCTTGAAAGCCTGCCCGTCGTTGTTACAATTTGATTAAAATGAGTGTGGATTTTTCCGTCATCTTTTGTAAGTTTAGGCAGATTGTCAATGTATGTGGTTTTAAGCTTCATAAGCTGCCTGTGGCCTAAGATGTCGCGCGCTATTTGATATTGTCCGGCAAGTTCGTCAAGAATTTTGGCAGAGGTGGAAAACCCTGTTTTGTTCTTTTTGCCGGGTTTGATTTTTAATACGTTAAAAAGCACTTCTGATACTTGTTTTGGCGAATTAATATTAAAGGTTGTGCCTGCCTGTGTGTAGATTTTTTCTTCAAAATCAAGGATTTTTTTATCTATTTCAACACTCAATGTTTTAAGGTAACCTATATCAAGGCATACACCCGTATCTTCAATATCTTTAAGAACATATGCCAGAGGCAGTTCGACTTCGCTTATGAGTTTTTTTTCTTTTTCATTGAGCGAGTTTTTGTAAAATTCATGCAGTTTAAGAAGATTTCTTGTGAGCTTATATCCGTCATTTTCATCGGGCATGAAATTAAGGTAGTTTTGAATCTGCGAAATTAAATCATGTTTTCTTGAAGAGTCTTTTATGTAGCTTGAGAGCATAACGTCTTCAATGACACCTTTCGGGTTGATATAGTTAAGTTCGCTTTTTATGTCATATACAATTTTTTTTATGTTTTCGTTATCAAGAACTTTTGAAACAAGCGGATCGTCTTTCCTTAAAAGTGCACAGCTGTTGTTGTGCGCCACAAAAAGAGAATTTGGCATGGAGGGTAAAATAGCGGATAGTGCAGTAACTTCACCTTCTTTGATATTTTCTAAAAATTTTCGCGCCTCGTCTTCCTGCGTTATTTTAATAACATCTTCTTCCCTGTTTTCTTCCGCAGCAGAGAAAAGTCCCAGCTGGATATTTGTATTGTCTTCTTGAATTTTTACAAAAGTTTCTTCCTTTGCATTGTTGTCATCACAGCTTGTTACAAAAGGGTTTAGAAGTTTATCGAGATTTTTAACAAAGCTGTAAAACTGCACCTTTTGAAAGAAGTCGCTCACCGCTTGTTTGTCGGGTATTTCAAGACACGTTTTTGAAAAGTCAAAGTCTATGTCTACATCTTTTTTTATTGTTGCCAGAAACTGCGACAGATAAGCCATTTCTTTTTGTTCGGCAAGTTTTTCTTTTATTGCTTTTTTGGTTATGTTTTCAATATTTTTATAAATGTTATCAAGGTCTTTATACTCTTCAAGCAGCCATACGGCGGTTTTTGCACCTATGCCTTTAACGCCGGGGATGTTGTCCGAGGTATCGCCGCAAAGCGCCTTATAATCCACAACCTGCACAGGTTCAACTCCGAGATTTTCTTTTACCTGTTCCCAATCGTAGCTGTTTAAAACACCTTTCTGCGGAATTAAAACTTTAATCTGCCCTTCTTTATCGACAAGCTGGAAGCTGTCTTTATCGCCCGTCAGAATGTATGTATCATGCCCCATCTCTTTTGCGCGGCTTGCTATTGTTCCTATAATGTCATCGCCTTCAAATCCCTCTTTTGTACAAATGGGGATATTGAGCGCCCCGAGCCCTTCCATAATAAGCCCCAGCTGCGAGCGCAGGGTGTCGGGCATGGTTTGCCTGTTGGCTTTGTAGTTTTCGTATTTTTCAAGCCTGAAAGTATGTCTTGAAACATCAAAGGCAACGGCTATGGAGTTTGGTTTAATATTTTTCCCGCCTTTAGAGGAAGATGAAAGCAGGTCAAAAATTGCTTTAAAAAAACCGTAAATTGCCCAGGTGGGCTGATGGTCGGTTGTCTGCATATTTGTTCTTTCAAGTGCAAAAAACATCCTGAAAGCAAGAGCATGACCGTCAATTAAAATAAGTGTTTTTTTATCCTCGCTCCTCATTTATCCTCGCTTTTTTATCCCGGCAGTTTAATTATATTTTACCCTAAAAATCATCCTTTGTGATAAGTTTTACGTTATTTAAAATTGTTATTTCGTAAGGATTCGGATCCTGTGCGGGCATAAGTGAATTTACCCATTCCATTGTAATCGGGAACTCTGGAGGAAGCGGCATTTCGAGCTTATCCCACGGGATGGGCTCGCCTGTTTCGGGATTATTTTTAGGGAAATTCTGCTCCCATTGTTCATCGATTAGAGGTTTTTTGTCGTTTATTTCGTTTTCGATTTTGTCTTTGATTGTATCTTCTATATCACTTGAAGCTGTGCAATCCGTTGCGTTTGCACTGAATATTCTTAAATAACCTGCCACATTGGTATCAATCCTGGGCGTACAGGATTTTGAAAGGTCAAATTTTGTTTCGTTTGCACAGATAAGGTGATAGTTTTTTGTGCCTACCGTCCTAAGGGTTGTTGCGCTGTCTGCTTTGCAGCCGATATCCGACCATATGTAATTATTGTTTTTATCTTTTGTACCCGCAAATATGAAATAGCCCCAAGAGCCTTCTTTTGTTTTAATTTTAAATTCGCTGCCCTTTTTGTCTGTCATTATGTTATTGAGGGTAATGATGTCGCCAGATTTTTTGTCTTTTTCAACCTGCTGTGTTGTCTGCGCATAAGAATTTGCTTCAATTCTCACTCCGCCCACACCTGCAAAACGCAAAAAATATGTCGGGCTCATAAGTTTTGCACTGATTTTAACTTTAAATATTCCGCTGCCCTCATCCTTGTATTCGCTTGATACCAGCTGCGCGTCTTTTGTGGTGTCAAATTTTGATTTATACAGGTTAAAAAGTTCTTCACTTTCATCAACGAGCGAGTCTTTATATCTTGCAACACTTGCAAGGGCTGTAGTTTCAACGGCTCTTTGCAGTTTTACGCGATTTAGCGTAATGTATGCCATATCTATGCCAAACGCACAGAAAGCAAGGAAAGCGACACAAAAAACCGCTACCATAATCGATATATCAGCTCTTTTTTTCTCAGGGCGCAGGGGCATTATCTCCTCCTCCTTGTTCCTGCTCCTGTGCGGCAAGTTCCTGTTCTTCGCGTGTTTTTTCAACATAGTCTTCCCACATTTGTTCGTGATCTTTGTTCCATTTGTCTTTATAGTTGTTAAAGATATTATTTATACTGTCATTGAGTCCGTTTGAGCCTGTTTGTGAATATGTATTAAATTCATCCGTCAGAGTGTTATTTTGTATATCGTAGGAATTTGGCGCAAACAGAGCCTTATTTGTAAGTGCAATGCTTTTAAAATAAAATTTTTCGGGAACCGCGTCAAAAAACAGATTTACAAGCTGAAAAGCATACGTATAGTTATATGTTGCAATGCTTACTATGAAATCGTCCGCTTCAAGGGTGTCTACCTTTAGAGTATCGGCATAAGGAACTCTTCTTGCAACAAGGATATTGTATGTATTTTGATAAATCTCGTTTTCTATATCAACTAAGTCGGCTTTTTTTTCTCTTTGAACCGATGAAACAATGCCTACTGCCCGATTCAGGGCAGAGTTAAGCTCTATGCCGGTGTTCAAGCCATAGGCAATTTCTGTAAGCAAACCTATTATTCCTATTAAAAAAGGAAAAAACAAAACAAGTTCTACAAGATGCTGAGCTTTTGAGTGTTTATACCCAAAAGCTCTTCTTGATTCTTTTGAATTTTTATTCGTCATCATCCTGCGGCGGGCCGCCCTTAACCATAAAGCTGTAAGTCAGGTCTTTGTAATCCACTTTTATCGGGTATATGCCGGGGTCTTTCATAAACATGTAGAAAAACCTGTTTTCCTGCGGTCTTACAACCGCGGCATTGTTGATTGTGTGCTTGCTTATGCCTTCCACAACAGCGCTTATTTGTTTGTATGCCCCGTCACTTGTGCTGACATTTGAGGGCTCGGCAACAGGGCTTGTCTGGTTCAGGCGCTGGTAAGTATTTGCAATGGTTGCAATGCTGTTAAGTGTGCCTGACGCCTGCGACATTGCAGCAAGTGCGCCTGCTTGTGAACTTTGATATGCCCCGAGGTAGTTTGATGATGAAATTAAATCTACCGGTATATCATTTGCACTCATAACAAAGTCTTTTGTGTAAAAAACGTAGTCATTTGTGTTTGAGTTATTGTTAATTTGAATATATGCCGCAAGAATATCAGGCACGGGGGTTTTTGAAATTCCAACCCTCATTGAAATATCTTCCGCGGGCGAAACCTTATTGTATGTTGAGAAATAAAACATTTCATCGGTTTGAATCATTGCGGTGTTTTTTGCATTGTAATCTTCGCCCACATAAGAAAGAGTGGAGCACCCCCCGAGTGCCAGTGCGCTTAATAAAAGCGCACAGAGCATAAGGGAAACTTTTTTAAATTTATTGACAATTAGCCTTTTCATCTTCGCTTACTCCTTTAATTGTAAGGTTGACTCTGCCTTTATCGTCTATTTTAATAACTTTAACAATTACTTCCTGACCGATAGTGAGGTGGGGTTCTATTGCTTCGATTCTTTCCTGGCAAACCTGTGAAATGTGCACCATACCGTCTTTTCCGGGTGCCAGCTCGACAAATGCGCCAATCGGGATGATTCTTACAACTTTGCCTTTTACCACCATTCCGACCTCAGGTTTAAATGTCAGGTCTTTAATCATTTTAATTGCGATATCGGCGCCTTCTTTATCATTTGAAGTAATTGTTACCGTGCCGTCATCCTGAATGTCGATTTCGGCACCCGAAGCGTCGATAATGCTTCTTATCATTTTTCCGCCGGGCCCGATAACGGTTCCGATATCATCTGTAGGAATTGTCATTGAATACAATCTGGGTGCAAAAGGTGACAGGTCTTCACGCGGTGCGGTAATTGCTTCTTTCATGCATTCCATAATATGCAGTCTGCCGTCTTTTGCCTGATACAGAGCGCGTCTTAAGGTTTCATTGGATATGCCTTTGATTTTCATATCCATCTGAAGTGCCGTAATGCCTTCCGAGTTACCCGTAACTTTAAAGTCCATATCGCCAAGGAAGTCTTCTATGCCTTGGATATCCGTTAAAACGATATCCGTGTCGCCTTCTTTGATAAGACCCATTGCAACACCTGAAATCATACATTTAACGGGAACACCCGCGTCCATAAGCGCCATGGAGCTTGCACAGGTTGAACCCATTGATGTTGAACCGTTAGATTCAAGTACATCTGATGTTACACGGATTGTGTAGGGGAAATCTTTTTCATCGGGAAGCGCGGGAACGTTAGCGCGCTCGGCGAGGTTTCCGTGTCCCACTTCGCGTCTGCCGGGGCCTCTTAAGGGTTTTACTTCGCCTACCGAGAAGCCGGGGAAGATGTATTTGTGCATATATGATTTTTTAAGAAGCGGGTCAACGCCGTCAAGTTCCTGAGCCATATTAGGGCCTGCAAGGGTAGCACAGGAGAGGATTTGCGTTTGTCCTCTTGTAAATACCGCAGAGCCGTGGGCGCGGGGGATTACACCGACTTCGCACCAGATGGGACGCACTTCCGTTACTTTTCTGCCATCGGCACGAACACCCTCGTCTTTAATCATTGCGCGCATTATTTTCTTTTCTAATGCTTTAAATTCTTCTGCAACAAAGTCTATACCTGTTTCTTCCATCATTTTTTTGATGGGGTGCTCGTCATCAAGCGCTTCGATTTTTTCTTTTACGATATTTTTTGCTTCTTCAAGTTTATTTTGTCTGTATTCACGGTCAAAGTTGTGATATGCGTCGACTATCATATCGTAAGTATTGTCTTTAATGATTTGTGCAAGTTCGGACGTATCATAAGGGTTGACAAAGTTTTCTCTTTCAACGCCGCAGGCGCGTGCAAATTCAAGCTGTGCGTCGCATTGTTTTCTTATTTCAACCTGTGCAAACTCAACCGCTGCCATAATATCATCCTCGGTTACAAATTTGCAGCCCGCCTCAACCATAATAACGCTGTCATGTGTACCTGCGATAACTATATCCATGTCGGATTTTTCGCATTCCTGATGGGTCGGGTTGGCTATCATTCTGCCGTCAATTCTTCCTACGCGGATTGCGCCGACAGGACCTTCAAAAGGCGCACCCGAGAGCATAAGAGCAGCTGATGCGCCGAGAATTGATAAAACATCGGGTTGATTTTTTTGGTCATAGCTGAATAATTGCGAAACGATTTGAACGTCATTTCTATATCCTTTGGGCCACAAGGGGCGAATGGGGCGGTCAATAAGCCTTGATACAAGGATTGCCTTTTCGCTTGAGCGTCCTTCTGTTCTTGTATATCCGCCGGGGATTCTGCCTATTGCAGACATTCTTTCTTCATAATCAATTAATAATGGGAAAAAGTCTATACCTACGCGCGGCTCTTTGCTTACCGTTGCGTGGATAAAAAGCATTGTATCTTCACACCTTACGGTAACAGAAGAAGTTGCCTGTTTTGCATACTTGCCTGTTTCAACGGTTACAACCTTATCTCCGATTGTAACTTCCATCCTCTTAACTTCAGGTTTGTTTGATGTAATTGTCATTTTTCTTTCTTTCTATGTTTTACACTTCTATATCTCAATAAGATTTTATAATAAATACGATATAATGAAAAGAAAAAATAACCGATTGCAAAACTTTGTAAATAAAAAAAGAGGCACTATGTTGTATAGAATTAATCTACCTACCTGGAGCGTGCCTCATAGAATTAAGATACGAACTTAGTGTAGAAAATTTTCTACGGGGCTTGTGCCCCGTTAAAATTTTCAAACGAGCCTTAGGATGTGAGCCCGTGGCGGCAAAGCGAGGAGCTTTGGCGGACAGGGCGACACTGGACTTAGCTTTGCTCCTGTGGGTATCTCGCGCCGTTGCGCTCGATTATCCTACGTCGCCTATCGACAGTTGCGCCTGCGGTCTTGCTCCTCGCAAGCCCTTAGGCTCACTCCGGCTCACGCTTTTTACTCTTGCTCACTTGCATCCCACCTTATCCTCAAATAACCGCTAGAGCCGTTACCTCCCGAGCCTTGTTCAAAGGAGTCACCTACTACTCCTCCGCCTCCGCCTCCGCTTCCTCCAAATTCATTGTTAACAGGGTCATGACTTCTTGCATCATTTCCTTTAATATTACCTGATGTACAAAGATACTTAATACTTGTCATCTGTCCTAATGTTCCATATATACCGCCTGAGCATGTTATACTTGCACCAATCTTAGAACTCTCAACATTAAAAGGACTACCTCCCATACCACCTGAGAACCCATATGCAAATACGGTATTATTTATACTATATCCGCTTTGTATATCAGAACTACTTGGTACTCCTCCTCTTCTTCCTGCTTGTCCCTTAAAACTTCCGTTACTTGGAGTAATAGAATACTTAGTAGTAGTACTGTTCTTTATCTTAATACCCGATGTTATTGATTGAATATTATCTTCTTCATTAACACATCCGCTGCTGCCTCCTCTTCCGCCAATAAGAGAACTCTTATCAGATTCTGTTGCAACTTTTCCTCCTTCGCCTCCCAGAAATACAATATCATTATCTCCAATAACGGTAGCTGAACCGTTAAGTCCGTCTTGTCCTTCTACTCCTCCTGTTCCTCCTGAACCTACTTTAAATACAATCCTATCTCCCTCAGCTACCTTATACTTAATCTCATACATTTTATTATTACCATTAACTCCTGCAACTCTTGAAGCAGAACCTCCGCCACCACCCGGTAGTGCTACCTTATACACTATATCAACTCTTCCATTAGCTCCCTTACCTCCGCTATAAAAGTGAGAAGTAGAATTAGCCCATGCGGGAGTTAATCCTCCACCTCCGCCAAAACCGTAAATACTTGCATTTTGTCCTTTTGCATAACTTATCTCGGTATTTGTTGCTCTTTGATTAGCGGTTCTGTTACTATCTATATACAGATACCCTCCCGAACTGTTATCCCCGTCATTAATAGTCCCTGTATTTTTAACTCTTCCTCCATTACCGCCTTTTGTTGAACTACCACCCTCTCCGCTATATGATAGAGTAGTACATGATGTATTACCTCCTGAAAAACTATCTGTAGTATCTTTCCTATCTCGAGCATAACATGTACCTGATGGAGTTGTACCTGATGAACTTGTTGAATTAGAATAAGCACTGCCATGAGCTGATGTTGTAGCTCCATTACCTCCTAATCCTCCTTTTACATAATATGTACCAAGTTCAACAGAACCTCTTTTATGAACAATCTTTGTAGTTCCGCCCTGAGACCCTTTAGTTCTTGCAGCTCCACCATTACCACCGGAACCTATTGTTATTTCAAACACATCTTTAGGCAGAACATTAATAGTCTTTTCCATAATAGCTCCTGATGCGCCACCTGCGCCACCATAGTTGTTGTAGTATTTAAGAGAGCGAACGCAACGGACAGATTGCACATTTGTATCTTCTGCTACATATATGCTATTTGCTGCAAGCCAGTGAAATGCACAATTTTCTCCAAGTACCATGGGGATGTTGCATCTGTTTTGCCAAGCACCCCCTACACAATTTGAAGTTGGCTGACATTGGGGTACATTGTTACCCTCGCTTGTAATGTAATTGTGTGAGCAGAGTTGCAATCCATTATTTCCTGCATTTCTTGAATAAGCATCTAAATATTTTACCCATTTTTCTAACTCGCTTTTTACCGGCAATCTGTATTCGTACGTTGGACCATTTGATGTTGTTCTTCCATAATTTTCACATAAGATTTTTCCAGCTTTATATGTACACCCCGTTCTTTTATTACCTTTGTATGAGTAATTATATGTTTTGTTACCCGTGCTTGCGGTATCAATATTGTTGTAAGCGTACCAACAACAAAAATCATTGTTACAAGTTTCTCCAGTTTTGTAATACATTTGGCTACTGTTATAGTATTCAAAAGTTTTTCCATCCCTTGGTACATTATTTTTAAAGATGCAAAGGTCGCTTTCATCACTTGAACCTCTAATCGCCTTGTACAATGGATAGTTAGCGAGGTCGGTTGAATTCGGTTTCATGCCTGAGCTTGTTGGGTTATTTTCACAACTTGTAGCTCCTGATGGGCTTCCATTTCCACCGCCACCACCTCCGCCTGAGCCTGTGATTTTTAATGTTACTTCATTAACTCCAGCAGGTATTGTCCATGTGGTATTTGAAACAAAAGAAACATCTTTTTCGGTATATGTTGAACCACCTCCACCACCTGCACCTCCTGAGCCTTGAATAAATAATGTATTAATACCAATAGGAACATCAAAAGTATAAGTACCTGGATTGGTATATATCTCAAGACCCTTTTTATTATCAGTCTGTACTGTAATATTTTCTTTCATTCTCTTTGTTATAACAGGAGCTAAAGCCACCATAATAACAGATATTACAAGGACAGCCGTTAAAAGTTCAGCTAGTGTAAAAGCTCTTTTATTACCCAAGTGCATAAATTTTTTGCTCCTTAATATTTGATATTAATAACATAGCAATAATATAACATGTATATCAATAGTTTTTAAAATTGTCAATTGTTATAAATATAGGTAGCATTGATATTATGTTAAATATCAAACAAGAGATTCAAATACTGCTTTTAAAGCGCGGATTATCCATGAGGAAACTGCTTGTAAAGATGAAAGAAGCGGGCTTTGATATGCCCGCGTCAAGTAATTTTTCCGTCATGCTTTCAAAGAAAAGAATACGTTTTGAAACTGTGCAGGAAGTTTTGGATTTTTTGGGTTATGAGTTTAAAATAGTTGAAAAAGTCAGCGAATAATTTTAACGTTAAAGTCTTTTTCCAGCGCCTCAAGGACATGGGGGCTTATAAGAGAGGATGAACAGTTAACAAAAAAGATGTTTTCAAGTTCCATAAAAAGCACCGACATGAGTATATTTATGGCGCTTATGGAGCAGGATGTAAAAAACAGGTCAACTTTGATGTTGAGGTTTTTGCATTTTTCAAGTGTAAACAGCAGGAGGTCGGATTCAATCGGGCAGTCAAGGTTTATGATTTTTTTGCCTCCGAATTCCTGAATGTCACCGGTGTTAGAGTTTTCTCCGACGACAATAACCACGCTTTTATTCTGAAGCTCGTTTAAGGTTTGCTCGATTTTGTCAAAACTGTGTTTGATTTCAAGGTATTTTTTCTTTTCGTTTTCTCTGAAGCCTTCAAGTTTCAGCGCGGCTTCAATGAGGGGTTCGTAGTCATCATTTTTTATTTTAAAAACTCTGTTTGGTGCAATTACTTTGTTTGAATACATTGTCCCGCGAAGAAGAGAATCGATTTTGTGGGTGAAGTTTCGTGTTATAAGTATTGCTCCCGGGAAATTTGCAAAGTCTGACTGCGTGTCGGATGTACCCAGATTGCCTTTCAGGTTTTTATATTTTTTAAATTCAGGATAGGTATGCGCGATAAACATAGAAGAATTTGTGTAGACATTTATTTCTCTGTCATCTATGGTATCGAGGAGTTTTTCAAGTTCGCACAGGTCGGGGCCGCTTACAAGGATTGCTTTACCCTCAAGCGCGCTGAGCAGGACTTTTGCTGACTCCCTTTTGCCGAAGTGTTTTTCGTAAGCGGAATTTGTCTCGCTCAGGATTTGATAGCCCGTTTTTGAAAACTCCAGAATGCGCCTTTTTAGTTTTTCCACTCTTGTGGAGAGCGAATTTGTAAGGGCGAAGAATCTTATTGTTTCAAAGTCAAAGTCCGAGGTGTCTTCTTTTACCTTTTTTAGGAGTTCAAGAATTATGGCGCTTGTTTTTGCAAAAACGGTGATTAGTTCAAACAGGCGGGCTTTGTCGGGGGAAACACCGCGGTATTTGTTTTGCATTTTTGTTTCGCCGATTTCAATCATTTCGTTTATGGATTTTATTTTTGAAATATCATAATCCGAATCGATAAGCTCGCAGGAAAGGTGGTTTGCACGGCAGTGCGCCATATATCTTTCTTTGGCGGATTTTTTGTCTGCACACAGGGTTTCAAGGAAGTTTATAAAGTCTTCTTTATCAAAGCTTGTATTAACCATTATGATAGAAAGACCTTTTATGAGCCTGTTTTCTATTTCTTTGTTTTTCAAACCCAGTTCGCGGAGTTTTATTATATAAAAACTTATCTCACGGATTTGAGAGAGCAAGAGTTCTTCTATGGCGCTTACCGTGGGGTCGATTGAACATATGCCCATACTTTGGCAGCCTGATTTATCGGATAAACTTTTTAAAAATTCGTACATAATGCTTTAAGTTTAAACTTTGCAATTTTTTTTGTTATCCGATAAAAGGGTAATCAGACTTTAGACTTTTGTTTACTTTCTGCCGAGCGCATCAAGGTAGAGGAGTTTATATTTAACGGCGCTTTCTTCCCAGGTGAACTTTGACGCTATGGCGTTTTTGACGATTTTATTAAATTCGTCTCTTCTGTCTATATATGTCCAGACCGCGTTTTTAATTTCATCCACCATTGAGCGTGCGTCGTAGGTGAGGAATTTAAAGCCGTTTGCTTTTTCGTTGGGGTATGAAATAACCGTATCGTCAAGTCCGCCGACCGCGCGCACGATAGGTACGGTGCCGTATTTCATGGCTATCATTTGCGATATGCCGCAGGGCTCAAAAAGCGAGGGCATAAGGAACATATCTGCGCCTTTGTATATTGTTTGTGATAAATCAGCTTTAAAGTCAATCCAGGCGCGCATATTAGAGGAGTTATTAGACACCCAGATAAGCATATTTTCAAAACCGTATTCACCCGTGCCTAAAAATACAAAATCGGCAGGGAGGTTCATAAGATCGAATTTTGCAAAGTCGACAAGTGAGAGCCCTTTTTGATATACGAGTCGTGAAATCATTGCAATGAGGGGTCTGTCAGGGTTTTGCGGAAGTCCGAACATTTTTTGCACTTCCGCTTTAAATCCGGGTTTTAATTTCGGGTTAAAATCTTTTTTGTCGTAATCCGTGCCGTTTAAAATACCGCATAGTTTGTATGTCTGACCGCGAAGGGTGTAGTCCATGCCTTCCCCGAATTCGCCGCCGAGGATTTCAGCAACATAGCGCGGGGATACGGTAACGATTTTGTCGGCACAGTATATGGCGCCTTTTACCCAGTTTACTCTGCCGTAGTGCTCGACGCATTGGTCATTGTAGACGCAGTCCCAGCGCATGTTTGCAAAGTCGATAATTGCCTTGTCGCAGGAGCCCTGATAGGCAAGGTTGTGGATTGCAAAGACGGTTTTGGTATTTGAATAAAATTCGTCAAATTTATAGTTATGTTTGATATAAACGGGCAGCATCGCCGTGTGCCAGTCGTTGGCGTGGATTATGTCGGGACGGAAGTTAAGGAGTTTGGCATACTCAAGAACCGCAAGCGAAAAGGAAACGTAGCGCTGCTGTTCATACATTTCATCTACCCATTGCGGGTATACGACATTGAAGCAGGAAAAGTATTTCGGGTTGTCTACAAAAAATACATTTACGTTTTTTGACCCGGGCAGTTTGCACATTTTAAGCTTGAAAATGTGGCGGGCATGCCCCATATCTATTTGAAGTTCCGAGTTTTCAAGTTCTTTTATGCCCCATTTTTGTTCGTCTATACAGCCATACAACGGGGTAAAGATTGCAATTTCACAGTTTTCTTTTTCAAGATAGCGGGGCAGTTCGCCTACAACGTCAGCCAGCCCGCCCACTTTTGAAAAGGGTGTTACTTCCGCGCTTGCAAAAAGCACTTTTAATTTCTTTTCTGCCATATTCTATCCTTATTGTTGAGTTGATAATATCTGAAGTGTTTGTCTTAAGATTTCCTGTGCGTCGTCTTTGGGGGAGTTTTTGGCGCTGATTTCAAGCGCACCCGTGTATTCCTGTGAACTGTAGCCTAAAGACTGCAGTACGGTTTGTACTTCAAGAATTGTTTCTTTTGAAATATTTTTTGATATTTCATTTATCTTGCCTGCGGTAATCTCAGAAGTTACGTTGAGGCTTGTGAGTTTATCTTTAAGTTCAAGGATGATTTTCTGTGCCATCTTTGCACCCACGCCTTTTGTGCGCGAGATTAGTTTATAGTCTTCATCAATAACCGCACCTATAAGTTCCGAGCCTGAAAATTCATCCAGAAGACACATGGCCACTTTTGTACCTATGCCCGATACCGAGGTTAAAATATCAAAAATCGTCCTGTCCTCTCTGTGGCAAAAACCGCAAAGAGTCATAGAGTCTTCTTTGTGGATGAGTTTTGTGTAGATTTTTATCTCTTTACCCTCATCTCCCAGCAGCGACAGGGTTCTTGCATTGCATAAAATGCCATATCCTATGCCGTTGTTTTCAACAACTGCGAAGGGTTGGTTTTTTGATATTAAAATACCTTTGATGTAATCAAACACTCAGCGCCTTCCCCAGTTTTTCAAGAGTTTGCCTGTCTTCTTCAGGTGTAATTCCTGTTGTTGTGAGGTAATTTCCTATTAATATTCCCTCAACGCAATTTTCAAGGGCGAGTTCCATATTTTCTTTTGAAAGCCTTGCCTTTCTCCCTCCTGCAAACCTGACTATAGAATCAGGGTTTGCAATTTTAAAAATCGCTGCGGTTCTTAAAATGTTTTCTTCGTCAATTTTATCTCCGTAATTTTCAAAAGGAGTACCCTTTATAGGGGTTAAGATGTTAAAAGGAATTGACTCGGGTTTGATTTGCGCAAGCTCAAGCGCCATTTCAACCCTTTGTTCAATACTTTCGCCCATGCCTATAATTACACCGCAGCAAAGCTCAATGCCGGCTTCTTTAACTTTTCTTATTGTATCAAGTCTGTCTTCGTAAGTATGAGTGTGGGTTATTGAGGGGTGGTATGAACGGCAGGTGTTAATATTGTGATGAAATCTTACAAGCCCTGCTTTTTTGAGCATTTGCGCCTGACCGTCTTTTAAAATTCCTATTGAAGCACAGCTTTTAAGTCCGAGTTTGTTAATTTCCGATATCATCTCGCAAAAACGCGGCATATCCTCATCCAGAGGGCCTCTGCCCGATGTTACGATTGCAAACCTTGTTGCACCGTTTTTTTTGGCTTCGCGCGCAACTTTTATGACTTTTGATGTTTCAACAAGCGGATGAGTGGGAATATTAGTCATGTAATAGGAGCTTTGTGCGCAGTATTTACATCCCTCGCCGCATTTCCCCGTTCTTGCGCTGATAAGGGAGCAAAACTCGACCTCGTTTTTTGTCTTTTCCTTTGCCAGAGCAAGCAATGTGTTTAGCTCCGACGAATATAATTCCATAAGAGTTTGTTTATCCATAGGATTATTATACAATAAAAAATATGTTCAAGATTAATATTCTAAACAATTGGAAAAAACTTTACAACAGCGCTCTTGATTACTATAAAAAGAAAAATTACAAGCGCGCTCTTGAGCTTTTTGAGCGTGCAAAAAAACTCGAACCCGGCAATTACAAAATTGCCTATAATATGGCATTGTGCTATCAGAATCTCGGAGAGGACATAAAAGCAATTGAGCTTTATAAGACGGCATCGCGCCTTTGTCCTGCGGATTTGGATACTATATATAATATAGGGTGTATTTATTTTTCCAAAAACAGAATAGAAGATGCCATAAAAGAGTTTAAAAAAGTTCTTGAAGCCGATAAAAAAAGTTATGATGCTAACTATGCGCTTTCAATATGCCATGCAAGCCTTGCGCAGTGGGAAAACTCGCAAAAATACTGCGAGGAGGCGCTCAGGCTGCAGGAGCGCTCACACAGGGCGAATAA